>Ga0172371_10000181_pt1 | contig 90258 bp, 83 predicted proteins | sample Lak12m_FD_114543 | JGI IMG/M metagenome (GOLD analysis project Ga0172371, IMG submission 114543) | Freshwater microbial communities from Kabuno Bay, South-Kivu, Congo - kab_022012_12m | ecosystem: Environmental > Aquatic > Freshwater > Lake | place: Democratic Republic of the Congo: South-Kivu...
CGCATTGTGAAAGTTGTTATAACCGTCTCGGAATATTTACCGGAAGGATAAACTCCAGGCTGACGGTTCACGGGTATGCGCATGCGGTGCGACTTGCAAAAGAGCTGGCGGGCAAGAAAATTGACAGAGCATACGTTTCACCGCTTACCCGTGCGAAAGAGACATTAAAGGTCATACAGAGTCATCATCCGAAAATGGAAGTGATTGTGGAGCCACGGTTGATTGAACGGGACTACGGAGAGCTATCCGGAAAAAACAAAGAAAAATACAAAAAAGATCATCCGGACTTATTCCCCCTTTACCATCGTTCGTATGCAATAGCACCCCCGGGAGGAGAAAGCATGGAACAGGTACGGGAACGGGTCGATTCTTTTATCCATGATCTGATACGCATTATGTGTACGGACAGCGTAAATGTATTGCTCGTTGCACACAGTAATTCCATACGGCCTATCAGAAGGTATTTTGAACATCTTTCAAATGATACAATGATGAAGCTGGAACATCAGAGACATGTGGTATTTACTTACCATGTACAATGTAAGAAAGGGTCAGAGATATGCATGTAATAAAATTCGGTGCAGTATGGTGCAGCGGATGCCTGGTTATGCGCCCGCGATGGAAAGAAGTTGAAGAAGAAAACCCCTGGCTGGAAACAACGTATTATGATTTTGATACGGACAAAAAGAAAGCGGCGCAGTATGCAATCGAAGGGGGTACGCTGCCGGTATGCATATTCGTGAACCGGAAGGGCAGAGAAATTACGAGAATGCACGGAGAAATCCCGAAAAAGAAGTTGACGGAAATGCTTATGAAATACAAAAATTCGTAGTGTATGAAAAGGATTATTGGACTGATCCTGCTAATGGCAGGAATATTTTTTTTCCGGCCGGGTACGGTGAGCGCCGGTGGGGTAACCGTGCATGTGTTTTGGTCCGCAACGTGCCCCCATTGTGCACGCGAGATGGTGTTTCTTGATGCATTGGATAAAAAACATGCCGATATTGCAGTAAAAAAATATGAAATAACGTTAAGTAGGGAAAACGCCAAAATATTTGAAAACGTTGGCGCTGCGCTTCAAGCAGATATATCCGGAGTGCCGTTTACTGTTGTCGGAAGCAAGTATTTTGTCGGTTATTATGATGACCAGACAACGGGTAAAGCGATTGAGGAAGCGGCATATGCTGCTCTGAAGGCAGGAGAGCCGGATATAGTAGAGAAAGTTTCTTTCGGGAAACAGGAGGCCATAACACCGGCAACCACGCCGCGGCCGCAGGCAGATGTAAATATCCCGACATCCATCCGGGTGCCTTTATTCGGAACAATGAATATACGAGAAGTATCGCTGCCGGTTTTGACTGTTGTTGTGGCGCTTTTAGACGGGTTTAATCCGTGCGCAATGTGGACGCTTTTATTTCTTATCAGCCTGCTTTTGGGCATGAAAGACAGAACACGTATGTGGATTTTGGGATCGGCATTTATTCTTACATCAGGAACCGTGTATTTTTTATTCCTTTCTGCATGGTTGAACATCTTTTTATTCCTCGGGTTTGTAACATGGGTACGGATTTTGATCGGGTTTGCATCTGTCGGCGCAGGCGTATATTACCTGAGGGATTATCTTATTAATAAGGATGGCGGATGCGCGGTCATGGGGGATACAAAACGGCAGCGTGTGTTTGAGCGGATTAAGGCAGTAGCCCAAAAACAGAATTTGATCATTGCCCTCGCCGGCGTGGTGATGCTTGCTGTAGCGGTCAATATGGTGGAGCTTGTATGTTCTGCCGGTTTACCCGCAATTTATACCAGCGTCCTTAGCGCTTCACACCTGCCGGTGTGGCAGTATTATATATATCTCGTTGCCTATATAGTCATTTTTATGCTTGATGACCTGTTTGTGTTTGTGACTGCAATGGTTACGCTTCAGGCTGTCGGTGTGGAGAGCAAATACGCCAGGTATTCCCATCTAGCAGGCGGCATACTCATGCTTGTCCTCGGGCTTCTTCTTCTGTTCCGTCCCGAATGGCTCATGTTTGGGTAGAAGTTTCCTCTTATCTTCCGAGGCTTATGAGAATAGCCCCGAGAGCCATCAGGATACCGCCGAGGAATATGCTCCACGTCACTTTTTCTTTCAGAAAGAATGCTGCGAGGATGATTGTCATGACCAGGCTCAGCTTGTCTATCGGTGCAACTTGCGAGGCATTGCCCAGCTGTAACGCACGGAAATAGAAGAGCCACGACAGGCCGGTCGCGATTCCGGACAGTACCAGAAACGTCATGGAAAACGGAGAGATTGACGGGAGCTGTTTGGCTGTCCCCTGGTACATGACGATTCCCCAGGCAAACAAGAGAATGACAATGGTCCGTACTGCAGTTGCAAGGTTCGAATCGACATTCCGTATGCCGATTTTTGCAAGGATAGATGTTGCCGCTGCAAAGACAGCCGACAGGACTGCATACACAAGCCAGTTCATGGTATTTTAGTATACCACTATGTCCTTTTTTGCATACAAAGTGACTGTGGGATGATCGAATGCATACCAGGTTTCTTCAAGCCAGTCGTCGCGGATTTGAAAGGGCCCGAAAGAAGGATAGGAAGAAAATTCCTGGACTTTTGTAAGCCCCAGGCTCCCGTCTTCCAGTTTCTTATACAGTTGTGCGGTTTTGGGATACCGCACGATGAGCCGGAACACCGTGTTTTTCACTTTTGGGCTTTCGATAATGACAATGTCAGCATTTTTGATTGCCTGTGTGATGGATAGTATTTTTTCGTCCGTTTCGGAAGAATAGAAATTCATGATATTTAATGTATGTTGTTTATCCGCAAGCGGGGGCCGGTCAAAACGGATGATTGAGTTCCATTTTTCCCGCAAAATCATTGTTTTCGGCGGTACATGCTGTGCAATCCATTTTGCAGCAAGAACGCTCGTGTGCGGTTTGGTATATATTTGACAGAACATCCCTGCCCATACAAGCTGTATGACGCAAAGCATTGTAACAATGATTTTTCCTGTCCGGTGTGCGTACATGCGGACATACAGCAGGGCTGCAAAAAGTGCCGTAAGCGGAATACTAAGGGCGCTATACCGGATAAACTTGAGATACGTGTACCCAAGAAACAGAAGGAAGCTAATAAACCAGAGAGAAAGAACAAGCATACAGACTGATTTTTTTTGCATACGCCTGATTTGCCACGCCGCCCCGATAATGCCTGCGGCAAGAGCCGGACCGAATGCAAACAGAAGGTTCGGGACCCAAAAAAGCGGTGTCGTTTCCTGAAACTGCAGTGTCCAGTCCATGAGAAGCCTGCCGTTCACCACATCACTTAAATACCGGAAACGAGAAATATACCCTCCGGCGTCCAGAAACGAATACGGGGAAGCGAGAAAAAAAGCGCTTACCGTACACAATACAAATACCGATATGCAGCGCAGTGTTGGGCGGGTGCGTACAAGTACATAGAGTGGAATAGGAAGAAGAAGAAATGCGGTGTTTTTTGTGGCAAGAAGAAAGCCCATGACCGAAGACAACAGGAACAGATTGCTAAGTTTGGGTGATTTGGTGAATGATAGGCATATATGAAGCAGTACTATATACAACAGCAGGAGCATGCCTTCTGTTGTATAAAAGTGTGCAAGCTGGATACTCAGAGGGGTTGCCGTGAATAATAGTCCTGCAACAAGGCCGGTCCGTGTATCCCGTAAGCGGACGGCAAGCGCCATGATCAGCGGCACGGACAATGTCGACAGCAATGCGGAAAGAAACCGTCCAACCAGGGTAAGTCCCTCGGGATCGCGTATCCAAAAAACAGACCCGGTGATTACTGATACCAGGCGGGCGCTCAGAGCAAGAACATATACGGATAATCCGTTGTAATCATGGAATCCCGGAAACAGGTTTGAAAAGAAAGAAATGCCTGATGCCCCTTGGATAATAAGCGCCTCGTCCGGATGAAGCCCCCATCCAGTATCCCAGGCAAGACCGGTAAAACGAAATACTGCAGCAAGAACGGTAATAATGATTGCGGGTATGATACAATAGGAGTATAGCACCAACACGTTTGGTAGAATACGGAATATGAACCGGTTTACAATGGTCGTCTGTCCTTACCCGTTTTTCTTGCAGGGTTCCTCAATATTGCTTGCCAGGCGCAAACATACGGCGTATATGCCGGGGATGTATAGTCTTCCTGCAGGACATGAGGAAGAGAACGAACGAATACTTGACTGTCTGATCAGGGAGGTACGTGAGGAAACAGGGGTCACGTTTGACCGGAAAGATGCAGAGCTTGTGCATGTCATGCACCGGAATGAACTGGATGTGCGGATGGACCTGTTTTTCCAGATTAAGAAATGGAATGGGACACCGGCGATTATGGAGCCTGATAAATGCGATGATATGCGCTTTTTCCCGTTGGACGCGCTTCCGCAGAATACCGTTCCGTATGTCAGGGCTGCGATAGAGCATTGGAGAAACGGAGTGCTGTACGATGAGTGGGGGTGGAAGTAGACAGGCTATTTGTGCTATACTACGCACTGTCCTGGGAACAAAGTGGTGACCCCGTCCTTAGGTGGTGTGGTGTCCTTCTTCAAGACCTAAGGGGAAAGGAATTTCAATATGGCTATTAATTTATTTGTAGGGAATTTGCCCTACACCATGACCAGTGATGATCTTGCACAGACATTCGCCCAAGCAGGGACAGTCGTATCTGCAAAGGTCATTTCTGATAAGTATTCCGGCCGTTCACGCGGATTCGGATTTGTGGAAATGAGCTCAGATGAAGAGGCAAAGAAAGCAATAGAAATGTTTAACGAGAAAGATGTCAGCGGCCGGCCTTTGGTGGTCAATGAAGCACGACCACGCGAGGAAAGACCAAGACAGTAAACACTAAAACTGGAAAAAAACATAAACCCGGCGCTTTGATAAGTGCCGGGTTTTTGGTACCATACCGCGTATCCTATGTATCAGAGCCCCACACACGGACCGGTTGCGTTTGCAGATATCCGTTCGTATATACTCGCGTTTTTAAAGACCTCACGGGAATCACAGTACCAAATCGTAATCGGAACAGATTCACAACCGCATAATGGTGAAGGTGTTGATTTTATTACCGCTATTGTCGTGCATAGAATAGGCAGCGGCGGGATATATTTCTGGAAACGAGTCGTAAACAAAAAAAGGTATGTATTACGGCAGCGTATGTATGAAGAGGCAATGTTTTCACTGGCTGCTGCAGAAGAACTTGTTTCCCTTCTGTATAAAGACGGAATCAGGAAATTTGATGTCGAAATACATGTCGATATCGGAGAACACGGAAAAACCAGGGAGATGATAGCTGAAATTGTCGGCATGGTCAGGGGGAACGGTTTTCCGGTAAAAATTAAGCCGGATAGCTATGCTGCAAGTTCGATAGCAGATAGATATGCCTAAAAAAAGGGGTGAGTAAAAATTTACAAACTGATCATTGGAGCTCATTTGACGCATGAGTTGTTGCCCGGATTTGACGCAAAAAAGAACATGTCCGAAGGGGAGTCCTATAGGTATGTGTTTGACGCAAAGGGACCATTGTTGTGCAATAGGTTTTTATGGCGTGGGTGTTAGTGTCGGCGTAGGGATTGGCCTGCATTTGCCCTCAGGCGGCTCCGTTCCTTTAATAAAGTATTCGGTCCTCCCGAAATAACAGGGAACGGGAATGACCGTTTCCGGGCGGGGCTGAATCTCATCTATCCTGTTTTCAAGAAGCTTCGTCATTATATCGTGCCATATTGGCGTTGCTCCGGTAATGCCGGATGTAATAGCCTGGTTCATCGATGAGTTATCGTTGTTTCCCACCCAAACGATTGTCACATATGACGGGGTGTATCCGTCAGCCCAATTGTCCCGCTTGTCGTTGGTCGTTCCGGTTTTTACCGCGACGGTTTTACCGGGAATCACCAGACCGGAATTCGGGCCGAATGCACGGGAGCGGGCAGTATTGTCCGAAAGAATATCCGTCAGTATCCAAGCAATATCTTCACGCAATACCCGGACTCCGGTTGTTGCAGGAGTCCTGTATAGGATATGCCCTTCATAATCGGATATTTCCAGTATCGGATTGACGTCTACGCGTACTCCGGTATTTGCGAGCGTGCCGTACACTTCTGCCATATCGAGCATGGTTACTTCTGCGCTTCCGAGAGCTAAGGATAGTCCGTATGAAGAGGGATCCGTGCTCCATGTGTCTATGCCCATGAGGTTTGCTTTGTCAGTCATTGCCTGAATACCGACAGATTCGAGCGTCCGTACAGCAGGGATGTTGTATGAATTTGCCAATGCATACCGCATCGGGACATGCCCGTGATATCTCCCGTCATAGTTGACCGGCGTATAGTCCGGGCTGCCGTACGAGCGGTATGTAACCGGTGCATCCTGAAGAAGCGTTGCGGCCGTCATGCCCTGTTCCATAGCGGCTGCATACGTTACTGCTTTTATTGATGATCCGGGCTGTCGGAGCGACAGGGCAAGGTTTACGTTGCCGTCGTTTTCGGTGTCAAAGTAATCCTTGCTTCCTACCATGGCAAGAATTTGGCCGGTTTTCGGATCGGTAACAACAGCCGCACCGTTGGAAACGTGCTGGGATACAAGCGCATCGATATGCGACCGGACTATTTGCTGTGCTGTTTCCTGTATGGACAGGTCAAGCGACGTAGTTACCCGCAACCCTCCCTGCTCTACAAGGCGCGTGCCGAATTGTTTTTCGAGCAGGGCTTTCACGTACATGACAAAATGCGGAGCACGAATTGGAACCTGCGGCCTGGTAAATTGCAGAGGTTCAAAACGAGCAGTCTCCATTTCTTCCCGGGTTATGGCACCTGTTTCCAGCATGCTGATGAGCACTTCGTGCTGGCGGCTAATTGCCTTTTCGGGATGAGACCCGAACGGTGAATACTCGGTAGGCGCTGCGGGAAGCCCGGCAAGAAGGGCTGCTTGCGCAAGGGTAAGGTCTGAAACGTTTTTTCCGAAATATGTTTGCGCAGCAGCCTGGATGCCCCATGCAGTTCCTCCGTACGGAACCTGATTCAGGTACATTTCGAGGATCTGGTCTTTTGAATATATTTGTTCTGCCCAGAACGCCAGAATGATTTCTCTGATTTTTCTGATAATCGTAATTTCCGGGGTCAGAAGCGCAGATTTTATAAGCTGCTGCGTAATGGTTGATCCGCCCTGTACGTGATTATGTACGGTAATTTCACGGGCAGCCCGAATAATTCCCCGTATGGAGAAACCGGGATGATGGTAAAAACTGCGGTCCTCGATCGCAATCGTGGCAAGCTTGACAGTATCAGGGATATCGGACAGTGCTACCGGCGTGCGGTTTTGCTCTGTATAGATTTCGTACAGGATTGCACCGTTCCGGTCAAATATTTTTGTACTTACCGGTATGTCACGTTGGGATAAAAGCTGCGGGTTGGGAAGTGCTTGGATGAAGCGCCATCCGCTGTACGGAATGAATATGACCAGAATCGTAACAATAGACCCTGCGAAAAATGACCGTGCATGCTGAAAATCCCTGATAGTCCCAAAACGACGGATTTTCGCGGGTTTCGTTTTCGGTTGAGACAGGGAGGGTTTTGTGCGGTTGTATCTCAGTTTCACAATACGTGGAATCCGTATAACAGGTAAGCGGAAAGAAACGCGCTTCATGGACGGAATGCGGATATGCGGCATACGTATGGCAGGTAGCCGAAGGCGTACGGAAGGGATATATATCCTGCGGCAAGCAGAATGTATGCTGTGCCAGACAGCTTGGAAGCGCGGGGTCAGGCGGGAGATTGCTTTCGAGGAATATATAACGGTGAAGCGAAGCACTGTAAAAAAAATCCGTATACCATCTCCGATAGCAATAAAAAAAAGGATAGACAGAAGGAGTAACTGTGTGATAAGAGGGAGGGATTCAGGTTTTTTTGATTTTGGAGTTTGGCGCATTGTTACGCAATTTATATCATATACAGGATGTGTAAAACAAGAAGATGCTTACGCGTTATTTTATTATTACGGGCTTTTCTTCAGTTCGTGCACAGTCAAGACACCATTGGGAAATGCCATCGGTTAATACCTGGTGAGTTTGCAGCTGCAGTGTATCGTTTTTACCCTCGGCGGCAATATCGCCTGTGGTTGTATCTATCCAGACTTCCCGGGTGGTGATTTCCGGTGTTTTTGGCACAGTACCGCGGATAAAATATTCAAATCGTGTTTGGCAGCCTTTCTGGTCGCCTTCGGCATCCGGATTCGGCGGCTGTAAACCGGATACCGTGCATACCTGCGCCCCGACTATACCATCCGGCTGTTTTGGCCATATATCCGGTTTTCCCTGCAGTACGCGGCGTATGAGCGTATTCCAAATAGGGGCAGCGCCGGTTATCCCGGAAACCAATGCATTATTCATCGGGGTGTTGTCATTATTGCCGACCCATGTAGCGACGAGATACTGCGGCGTATAACCGATTGTCCAATTGTCCCTCACATCGTTCGTAGTCCCGGTTTTTACTGATACGGCATGTCCGGGAACAACAAGAGAGGAGCTCGGGCCGAATGCGTCCATACGTGCGTTGTTGTCCAGAAGCATGTGGGATATGAGGAATGCCGTTTCCGGAGATACTACTCTTTCTCCTGTTTGCAATAGCTGTGACGGTACATCTTTCCCGAGATTCTGGTCTTTATACTCATGCAGGATATTCCCGTTCTTATCATGTACGGAAAGTATTGAAGTAAGATCGTGCCGTATGCCGCCATTGGCAAATACTGAAAATGCCTCTGCCATATCAGTCATGCGAACTTCGCCTCCGCCGAGCGTGAGGGAGAGCCCGTAATTCTTGGAATTTTTTATCGTATCAAGACCGAAGGCTGATGCTGATGCCACCATGTCCGACACGGTATTCATATGCAGCATTTTTACTGCAGGAATATTCAGTGAATTCCCAAGCGCAAACCGGAGCTGTACCGGCCCGCGGAATTTTCCGTCGTAATTGCGCGGGCAATATGGAGGTTGTCCGGTGCTGATAAAACAGGACGGAATATCAAGGAACATAGTGGCAGGCGTCACAATTTGTTTTTCGATGCCGATTGCATAATTTATCGGCTTGATGGATGAACCGGGCTGGCGAAGCGCGGTTGTGACATTGTAAGACCCGGAGGGAGTCGCGAAAAAATCAGCAGAACCTACCATAGCAAGCACTTCGCCGGTTGAGGGACGTGTAATAAGCGCTGCGCCGTTTTGTACATTCAGGCGTTTGAGTTTTGCCACTTCAGCGGCAACTGTAGCTTCTGCATATTCCTGAAGGTCAAGGTCAAGCGTTGTTGTCACTTTGAGCCCGCCCTTTTCGACTATAGTTTCTCCGTACATTTCCACGAGTTGTTCTTTGACATACATGACGAAATGTCCGGCACGGATGCCAGTTTCTGCCTGATATTCAAGCGGTTCTTTGTATGCGTTATCCGATTCTTTTTGGGTAATGTAGCCGTCTTCGACCATACGAGCGAGTACTTCGCGCTGACGTTTTTTTGCATATTCCGGATGAGCACCGAACGGTGAGTATAATGTCGGCGCCTGCGGAAGACCGGCTAGAAGTGCTGCTTGTGCTAAAGATACGTCTTTTACGGAAATTCCGAAATATTTTTCCGCGGCGGTTTCTATGCCCCACGCGGTTCCGCCGTAGGGAACAGTGTTTAAGTATAGTTCCAGGATTTTGTCTTTTGAATAGAGGATTTCCACTATTGGCGCTAATATCAGTTCTTTTATCTTACGGCTGATGGTCCGTTCAGGACTAAGAAGTGCGGATTTGACCAGCTGTTGTGTTATGGTAGAGCCGCCCTGCAGCTGACGTTTCGTGACGGTTGCAGTCATTGCACGTAAAATACCGCCGATCGGATTAATGCCGCCGTGCGAGTAAAAGGTTTTGTCTTCTATGGCAATGGTCGCTTGCCGGACATGTTTGGGAATATCGGAAAGTGCCACAGGCGAGCGGTTCTGCTCTACAAAAATATCAAACAGTAATTCCCCGTTGCGGTCATATATTTTTGTCGCCAGAGGAACTTCATACCTGGCAAGATTGGTCGGGATGGGAAGATCCCGGAGGATAATCCAGTAAAACCCCGCGATGATACACGCCGGAAAAAACCAGAACAGAAAACGACGTTTCTGTATGGTTTTCCCTTCTTTTGTATTTTGTCTGTTCATTGTGGTATAGTATACATATATTATAAGGAAGCTACGTGGGCCATACGGGCCTAATTATACACGTTTTTTTCTTCACGCAATTATTCAATTTTACAAAGGAGGTTTCGTATGTTCACAGTACCGGATATGCCGTACCCATATAACGCTCTTGAGCCGTATATTGATGAAAAGACAATGCGGATTCATCATGGGAAACATCACGCGGGATATGTACAAAATCTGAATGACGCATTGTCAACAACGGAACGCTACCGTAATGCGACAATTGAAGAAATACTGACAAACATTGATATCATGCCGGAGCCGGTGAGGATGAAAGTCCGTAATAATGCCGGCGGGCATGCAAACCATAGTCTTTTTTGGACCAGTATGGCACCGAATTCCGGTAAAGTACCTCAGGGAACCATTGCACATGCTATAGAAAATACGTTCGGATCGTTTTCGACGTTCCGGGAAAAGTTCAGCCAGGCTGCAATAGGAAGATTCGGCAGCGGGTGGGCGTGGCTTGTAGTCCATCAGGGTACGCTGGCAATAGTGGACACACCTAACCAGGACAGCCCGTTGTCTCAAGGCAAGATACCGATACTGGGTCTTGATGTTTGGGAGCATGCGTATTATTTGAAGTACCAGAATATGCGGGCTGATTATGTTGCCGCCTGGTGGAATGTAGTGGATTGGAAAGAAGTACAGAAAAGGTTTGCGGCTGCTGTATAGTATACTATTTCGCATGACGCGGTTTCCCAATATATATGCATTAAAGCGTGAGCCGGATGCCGAAACCGTGCTGTATGCAACAGCGCAGGAAGCCGGCCGGGGAAAAACACAGGAGGATTGTTTTTTACAGTTTAGTGATGAGTGTTTTGTGGTGGCTGACGGAATAAGCAATGCTGAAAATAGTGCGGTTGCCGCACGTTTTGCATGCGAAACTGCCGTATGGGCGTATAAACATATCCGGCAGCACCGGTATTACTGGCTGGACAAAAAATTATTCATGAAGCGGATTTTCCGAACGACGAATATGGCAATCTGGCAGAAACAGAAAGAGCATGAGTATACCGGCGGGCTTATGACGACGTTGAGTGTGCTTATTGTCGGGACAAAGACCCTCTGGTTGGGGAATGCCGGTGATACACAGGCCTGGATTGTACAGGAAGGCAGTCTAGAGAAGCTGACGCAGGATAAAGATGTTTTTGAGTCCGTCCCCAAAAAAATACTCGGAAAGAAACGACTTGGTTTGTACCCTGATTATGTAAGTTCCCCGTTTGGTGCAGGCGATGTGTTGTGCATGGCGACGGACGGGGTTGCAGACTATCTGACCGTATCGGATATCCGGACAGCCGCAGCAGCGGCAGGGAATACGAAGGATACGCTTGTATATGCTGCCAACGCGCTTGTACAGGCTGCCGCGGCAAACGGATCAACAGCGGACAAGACAGCTGTTGTGATAAAGAGAATTATTCAGTAAACGCCTTGTCTTATGGGTATGTTGTACCGTATAGTAGAGATATGCCTTCGGATTTTTTTGCGCCCATAAGCGACCACAAGACACCGCCGACGTATTTCTTTTTTGACGGAAAGGAATGGAAAGCAAGTAAAACGGGTAAATCTGTCGCCGTCCTTTCGCCGATTGACCAGTCTTCTGTCGGGGCAATTACGCAGGTATCCAATGAGGAAATCGATAAGGTTTTTACACAGGCGGCAGCTGCACAGGCCGCATGGGAAGCGACCCCGCTTCATAAACGGGTGTCTGTGGTGCATTTAGCAGCTGATTGGATCCGGCATTATGAGGAATACTTCACAAATCTTATGATCCGGGAAATCGGAAAAAGCGCAGAAGAAGCAAAAAGCGAAATACTCCGTACGGCTGATCTGGTTGACTACTTCGCTGATGAGGCAGAAGCGCTTCGGGGAGAAACGCTTGACAGCGATAATTTTCCCGGATACGAGAAAGGGAAAATTGCCATTGTCGAACGGATCGCGCATGGTGTTGTTCTTGCCATTGCCCCGTTTAATTATCCGGTCAACCTTTCGGCAAGTAAAATCGCCCCGGCGTTGCTTATGGGAAACAGCGTTGTGGTTAAGCCTCCGACAATGGGAGGCATCAGCGCGCTCCATCTGGTCCGGGTGTTTGAGAAAGCGGGAGTACCTCCGGGCGTTATTACAGCCGTAACCGGCACCGGTGACGCGATCGGTACATATCTTGTCAGCCATCCGGTAGTATCCATGGTAGCCTTTACCGGAAGCAGTGATACGGGTATCGCTATTGCAGGGAAAGCACCGATGAAGCCGCTTCTTTTTGAATGCGGCGGAAATAACCCGGTAGTCGTCCTGCCTGATGCGGATATGGGGATAGCCGCAAAAGAGATTATAAAAGGGGCATTTGCCTACAGCGGTCAGCGGTGTACAGGTATCAAGTATGTTTTGACAACGCCTGTAATCCGTAAGGAGCTGGTCGAAAAGATCCTTACGTTGATGCCGGAGTCCGTAAGGGCAGGAGATCCGCGCAGTCCCGAAACAAAACTCGTCGGGCCGGTTATTTCTGAGGCTGCGGCAATGCATATTGACGATGTGATACAACAGTCCGTAAAAACAGGCGCAACGCTTGTCTGCGGGGGTACAAGGGACCATGCGCTGATAGCGCCTACGATTTTAACCGGCGTAAAGCCGGATATGCCGGTGATTGCAAAAGAAACATTCGGGCCGGTTGTTTCTTTTGTAGATATCGCCTCATTTGATGAAGCTACAACCATAATCAACCGTTCTGTATACGGGCTCCAGGCAAGCGTTTTTACCAAGGATGAGGGGACAGGCCTTGTATTTGCAAAGACTCTACATGTCGGATCAGTGCAGGTAAACGGCAGTCCGCAAAGAGGGCCTGACCATTTCCCGTTTCTTGGTGTCAAGCATTCGGGTGTTGGCGTGCAGGGGGTGCGGTACAGCCTGGAATCTATGAGCCGTATCCGGCCCGTCGTTTTGAATAAGCCGCAATAATTGTGTCGTCATTGTTTGACAAGGAAAGAAGTGTGTGCATATCATGGTATATGAGAAAGGATTACTATTCCTATGGCAAAACGTAAACATTCAGGCATCCGACCGTATACGATTATATCGATAGCATCAATCATAATTATCCTCGTTTCAGTGTTTGTCCTTAGCGGTATGTTTTCTCGGATTGTGACAACAATAACGCAATCGAAAGCAACCCAGAGCGAAGCGAACCTTACGGCTTCATTTATGGATTTATTTAAGGACCCTTCGGTCAACACTCAAAAATGGAGAATAGTCCAGAACACAAATGTGTCTATCACCCAGACAGAGGGAGATAATTTGCTATTTAATATTCCAGCTGCCTCTGCATCTAATGCATTGAAGAGCGGGGCGCTCGAATTCCGTGAAGACTTTGATGATGGGAAGGATTTCCGCATCGCGACTATCGTGCTCCGGCCTGTGGTTACCGGCGATGGGAGAGGGGTAACCGGTGTATCGTTTTCCAGTGCCGGGGCAGGGGATGATGAGGGAGCGACATTGCGCTGGAATGTACAAGGAAGCACAAGCACAGTGCAGTTTACCGTCCGTGGAGCTGACGGAACGGTACTTCATAACAAAAGCATGCCTTTGGCAAGCAATATTGCCGTGCTTCGGCTTGAACGTATCAATAATGAATACCGGGCGTTTTTTAAACCCGGAAATGATTTGACCAGTGATACAAGATACACATCTTTGGGCAGAAAAGAACTTGCGTCAATTGGCGAAAAGGGAAGGATACGCCTTTTTGCATGGAGCGTCAGACATAACAATGCGTTTTCGAGAGTGGTCGGAAGGTTTGATGAGGCACGGATTTCTTGGGAAACGGATACGGAAGCCAATAGGGAGGCATATGGGGATAGTTTTTCTGATGGAAGAATTGGGGCTACATGGTCAGTTTCAGGCACTCCAGGCAAGCATGTATACGAGAACCCGAAAGACAATCTTATCATGCAGGTGATATCCGGAAGCTATAACGGTAAATCCCGAGTGGCATATGTGAAAAGGAATGCCCCGGTTATTCCTGAGAACAAGGACTTTACTGTGCACGTCAAACTATATAAGCCAACGGTTGTAGGCGATGGGGTTGGGGAGAGCGGTATTGTATTTGTTTCAACCGGAAGCATAGATGATGAATCAGCCTCCATTCGATGGCGCGTTGGGCAATCAGTGAACCGTTTGGTGTTTGTTGTCACAAAGCCTGATGGTACATGGGAAGAAGTAAAGAGCGTCAACGTGAATGCGAATACAACACTTATGTCACTGACACTTGCGCGGGTTGGCATGCGATATAGTGCATCATATAAAAACGGTTGGGATAATGACGCTGATTGGATACATGTCGGCGTGCACACTGATACGGCAAACGGCGCTGCCGGAAAATGGGCATTGCGCGTAAGCAATGGCGGCGCAGCGGGAAAATTCCCGACAGTAGTCGGTAGGTTTGATTCGGTAACTGGGACAGTAGCAAAATAGAACCGATGTCTAACCGGAAAAATATTGTTGCGCAAATTTGATCTGGTCGCGGGTATAGCCAAGGTGCCTTAGAAAGGCATGGATATCTGTTTTTGATTTCCCTTCTTGTGTCATATTTTTTGTGAACGTCAGAATCCACTCTGTTATCTCAAAGGGCTGAAGGATCCATTTTGTTGTCTTCAGTGCATAATAATCCGGAAGGAAACTGGAGTGCGGTTTGTAAAATAACGTCGCAACAGTAATGCGAGACGGGCCGAATGTACGAAGGTACGCAGTAGCCCGTGTAAGCGTGGTTCCTGAATCAGCTATATCGTCAACCAGAAGGATGTGTTTATATGTTATTTGTTTTGCAAGCCCTGCAGTGATAACGGGTTTCCCTTGGTTTTGGATATCCGTATAGCTTTGGATCGTAATTGAACAGATGGGAATCTGAAGTAAGTCAGCCAACAGGTGTCCGATCGTCAGCCCGCCCCGGCCGATAGCGACAATACTGTCTAGAGATTTCTCCTTTTTGCGTATCGCGTACGCGAGTTGAAGCGCAAGCGTGTGATATGTTTGCCATGACACAGAAAGATACGCCACAGACATAGGCATTAGAAAAAGTCCGTCAGCATAGTTTATAATAATGCTATGAATAAAAACAAGAAACTGAAATATGCAAGCATTGCCATATCAGGAAAGCCGGGTGCCGGAAGGTCGACGTTGTTGAAGAATCTTCGATCGTATGTCGAGCCGATCGGTTGGGAATGTTTTTCCGGAGGGGACTGGTCACGAAAAATTGCTATTGATGTAGGAAAGCACAATCCGAAAGACATTACTCACCATTTGGCAACAGATTACGGCGATGACGTTGATCACCAGATAGACCAGGCGCTCCGGGACAAACTGTCGGACCCCATGGTGCATATGGCTGTCGAATCATGGATTGCAGGCTGGAATGCCCGGGGATTTTTGCACGTTCTGAAAGTCCTTCTTATGTGTGATGATGCGTTGAGGATAGACAGGATAGTCAACAGGGACAACATTTCGGTAGATGAAGCAAAAGAACATCTGAGAATCCGCGAGGAGGCAAATATCGGCAAATGGAAGAGAATGTATGGGGTGGAGGATTTTTGGGACCCGAAACATTATGACCTTATCATTAATACATATTCCCACGGGCCCGGTGAAACGCTCGCGTTGGTACTTCAGGCGTTAGGGTTTTATGGTGCTGATGTTTTAAAGCAACCGCGATGATACCGGATTATGTTCAGGTGCATGAACTTTGGGAGCGATATGGATTGCCTGAAAAAAAGCAGATCCATTGCCAGCGTGTCGCGGACCTTTCAGTGTGGTTTGCAAAAAAATACCGGCATATTGGAGTCAGAGTGAATACGCAATTACTGAGTGCGGCGGCATTGCTGCATGATATCGATAAAGCAGTGGCTCCGGCTTTTGGGGAACGCCACCCGGATACGGGAGTCCGTTTGCTTCGTGAATCCGGGATGGCCGAGGTAGCTGATGTCGTAGAGACGCATTCTCTTGGGTCAATCCTCTTTCCTGATACAGCCCCGCGGACTATAGAACAGAAAATACTGTATCTTTCCGATAAGATGGTCAAACAGGAAATCATCGGCGTTGATGAACGGTTCCGCTTATGGCGCAAAGAACATATCCCAAATGAGGCCGCCAGGCAATTACTTCAGGCGTTTCCGTTGGTAAAGAAACTTGAGCACGAAGTGTGTGCGGATCTTGGTATTCGTCCTGCAGACCTTTTGTCGCTTGCGCAAAGCGGGAAATAACGTACAATAGAGTCGCATATAGAAGACAGCATGAAACATATACTGATAATTGTAGGACTGTTATTCTGCCTGGCGGGTATGAATCCTGCGTACGCTGTTGCCGGAGCAGAAAGCGATGATGTGGTAAGGGAAGGTTCTTCTGCGGGGCAAAAAAAGGAAGTTGAATACATTTTGCCTTATCCGGGGATACTTCCGGATAACCCATTGTTTTTCCTAAAAAACGTACGCGACCGGATCATTGAACTTATGATTTCGGATCCGGTGAATAAAGGAGAATTTTATATCCTTCAGGCGGATAAAAAACTCAATACGGGAATCCTCTTGTCGGAAAAAGGAAAAGCCCGTGATGCGAGGCATGTGTTTTCTGAAGCGCTGTCATACCGCGTATCAGCGGTAGAGACGCTTGTCCGAGCTTCAGAGAAACATACGTCAATACCCGGGTATGTCGCCGAAAAACTCTTGCTGTCATTACGTAAGCACCGCGAGGTTCTTTCCGGCCGCAACCTTCCTGTTGAAACATTAGAGACGCTTCTGGAAAAAGCAGATGCGTTATCCTTTTGACCGGTAATCCACAGGAATTGTTCAATACATTAGAATACACAGATATTAACCGGTTGTTTTTGCGTTGTTTTTTTCTATGTCGAGCTCTCCAAGGATGCATGGTGTTAGCGTTTTTTCATGGGAAAACAAAAAAGATTACCGTACATTTTTTGCATGTATTCTCTTTGAGGCTGGATGTGAAATATACGACATTCTGATATAGAAATTGCTAGTTGACGACGCTAGGATTAGTGTCTTAGGATTTGAGTTGGCACAATATATAGTGCCTTTTATTTTCACGCTTCAGCGTAAGACGCTTCAACGCAAGCGACTTATTTTGAAGTGTTTACATTGAACAAAGTGAAATGCCCATATTGCGCAAACAAAGACACAGAAGTAATCGAAACGAGGGACAGCGAGGATCTTGCAGTTACACGGAGGAGAAGGTCCTGCAGTACGTGTGGGAAGCGGTTTACCACATACGAACGTATTGAGACAGTACTGTTGACGGTCATTAAACGGGATGAAAGAAGAGAACCGTTTGACCGTGATAAATTAGCACGGGGCATTTGGAAAGCAAGCGGGAAGACCATGCTGAAGGCAGAAGACGTTCGGAGAATTGTGGATGAGGTTGAGCGTGAACTTATCGGGGGAAGCGCGACGGAAATCCAGAGCAAAAAGATCGGGGAACTTGTCGGGAAAAGACTGAAAAAATTGGACAAGATAGCATATATCAGGTTTTCGAGCGTTTTCCGCAGGTTTGTCGACCTGGAAGATTTTGAAGGAGAATTAAAAAAATTACTCAAGAAAAAATAATCAACTATGGACACATCATTTTCCGGTATCAGAAAAACAGTATTTTCGGACCGTTACGCCTTAAAGAACGAAGAGGGCAAAGCTGTTGAAAACACACCGGAAGAAATGTGGCGCCGGGTTGCCCGGGCCGTATCAGCCATTGAAAAAAAACCGGACAGAAAAATATGGGAAGAAACCTTCTACAAAGCCATGCAGGATTTTGTCCTTGTGCCTGCAGGACGTATTCTTTCTGGCGCAGGTACCGGATACAACGTAACGTTTTATAACTGTTTTGTAATCCCAAGTCCGCATGATTCCCGCGGGGGAATTCTATCTACACTTACTCAAATGGTCGAGATCATGTCGCGCGGCGGGGGAGTCGGGGTCAACCTTTCGAGCTTACGGCCAAGGGGAAGCAGGGTAAAGAAAGTGAATGGATTTTCTTCCGGCCCGTGCAATTGGGCAGAGTTATTTTCTGTTGCGACGAAAGACATCATTCAGCAGGGAGGTTCAAGAAGAGGCGCGCTCATGCTTATGCTTTGGGACTGGCATCCTGATATTGAAGAGTTTATTACCGTGAAAGAAGATTTGTCGCGTATAAACGGCGCAAATTTATCCGTCTGCATTTCCGATGCTTTTATGGAGGCAGTCAAACAGGATGCAGATTGGGATCTTGTTTTCCCCGACACCAATGACCCTGAGTATGACGCAAAGTGGGACGGGTATATGCCTAACTGGGTGGCACGCGGGAAAAAGCCGATTGTGAAAAAAACGATAAAGGCGCGAGACCTTTGGGACCGTATTGCCAAAGCGGCGTGGAAGAGTGCAGAGCCGGGGGTGGTATTTATGGAACGGTATAACAAATGGTTTAATAATTACTACTATGAATATATCAATTGCGTTAACCCTTGCGTGACTGCTGATACGCGTGTATTTACCGCGGCCGGCCTTCGAACGATCGGCGACATGTACAAAGAGAATACGCCTTTTCTTGTTACGGTAGATGGGAAAACATACCTTTCTTCCTCCGTGTTCAAAACGGGAACAAAAAAAGTATATTGGCTGATGACAAAAGAAGGATACCAGGTCCGTCTTACCGCTGATCATAAGGTATATACGACAAAAGGAAAGATTGCAGCATCGAAACTAGTGAAAGGGGATGCAATTGTATTGACATCCGGAGGAGCATTCGGCATTCACGGAACGAAGGAAGAAGGTCAGGTGCTTGGTTGGCTGGTAGGCGACGGCAGTATGAAAGAAGATGTTGCGACTCTTTATTTTTACCAGAAAGAGAAAGAAGAACTTGCCCCGCGTTTTGCACAGATGGTGGCGGCTATGGTGGACGGGCAACAAGTTACTGCGCGGTCATATCCGATTGCGCCGCAATACATTGAGCGTGAGAATAAAGCAGTCATTGAATCCGTACGTCTTTGGCGAATAGCAAAAAAATATGGTTTGTCGCACGGACATAAATACATTGTTCCTACAGCAATATTGGAAGGATCGGAGGCAATGCAGCGGGGTTTCTTACAAGGATTGTTTTCCAGTGACGGCCATGTGGCTGGTACGGCAGAAAAAGGAGTCAGTGTTCGATTGACATCAGTGAGCAAAGCATTGTTGGTTGATGTTCAGAGATTACTGTTAAATTTTGGTATCGTAAGCAGAATATATGAAAACAGGCGCGACTCGGGATATCGGCAGCTTCCTGATGGCCATGGAGGTACAAAAGAGTATTATTGTCAGGCATATCATGATCTTGCTATTGCAAAGACAGGACTTCATCTGTTTGCTGGACTCATCGGGTTTCTTCAGGAAAAAAAACAGGAAAAACTTAGGTCGCTGTTGGCAACATATGTCCGTGGTCCGTATAAAGCTTCGTATACAGCGACGTTTGACCGGTTAATTGAAGATGGAATAGAGGATGTATATGACATTACGGTAGCTGATATCCACCGATTCGCAGCGAACGGAATAGTTATTTCGAATTGCGGTGAAGAGGGATTACCGAATTGGGGGGTATGCAACCTTACGTCAATTAATCTGGCGGCATTAGTGAATGAGAAAGGGGAAATGGAGTACGACCGCCTGAAAGACGTAGTGCGGACAGGGGTGCGTTTTCAGGACAATATTATCGATCTGGATTACTACATTTTTGAACAGATAAAACATGTACAAGTGCACGGAGAACGTAGAATCGGGTTGGGTACGATGGGACTCGGGGATGCACTGATTAAAATGAAATTACGGTACGGATCTGAAGCGTCGCTTGCCGTAATAGATACGATATACCGGACGATCCGCGATACTGCATATGATGTATCAGCGGATTTGGCGAAAGAAAAAGGGCCGTTCCCGAAAATACACAAGGCAAAATATTTGGATGCGTATTTTATTAAGAAACTGCCTGAGACTATCAGGAGAAAAATCAAACGGAACGGCATACGGAATTCCGTGATATTACAACAGGCACCGACCGGTTCTACATCGCTTATGGCAGGGGTTTCCAGCGGAATTGAGCCGGTATACGAATTTGAATTTTTACGCAGGGACCGTTTGGGTGAACATGTTTTACGGCATTCGCTATACGATGCATGGTATAAGGAATTTACGGAGGTACACAAACGTGAGCCGGCGAAAGAAGACCGCCCTGAATATTTTGTTTCCGCAAACGATTTAACACCTGAGGATCATGTCCGGGTGCAGGCAAAAATCCAGGAATATGTCGATGCATCGATATCGAAAACAGTGAATGCCCCAAGAACGCATACCGTCGAAGATGTCAAGCGACTCTATACATTAGCATATGATCTCGGATGCAAGGGTATTGCGTATATGCGTGAGGGAAGCCGTGAGGGAGTGCTTGTAAGAAAACCGGAAAAAGATGAACCTTCAGAAGCAAAAATTCCGGCGGGTGAACATCATATCATTGCGCCTGAGGTGAAGCTCAGGCCGATGGTTGTGCACGGATCGACCTACCAGATGCATACGCCTATGGGGCAGGCGTATGTGACGATCAACACGAACGGAGGCGGTCAGCCGCATGAAGTCTTTATCAATGTCGGGAAGGCAGGAAGTGACGTAACTGCCATGGCAGAAGCACTGGGGAGGCTTATTTCTTTTGTGTTGCGGGTATCTTCTCCTGTACCGCCGGTAGAACGTATCCGAAAAGTGGCGGCAGAGCTTGCCGGTATCGGAGGCGCGCGAAGCCTTGGTTTCGGGGAAAACAGAGTCCGTTCGCTTCCTGATGCAGTAGCAAAAGTGATTGATCGGCATTTCGGGTTTATGAAAAAGCATTCTGAAGAACACGCTCACGTAAACGGTCATGCAAACGGTCATGCAAACGGACAGATACACGGGCATATGCAAACGATTATTCCCGTAGACGATCTCCTGCAGGAAAAGCACGAGCAACCGGTGTATGCTCACGCAACGCAGCGCCGGATGGTGACGGTGGATCTTTGCCCGAGCTGCGGACAAGGAAGCCTCGTGTTTGAGGAATCGTGCAAGAAATGCTATAACTGCGGATATTCTGAGTGTTGATATGCCGATATATACACGTACCGGTGATACAGGGTCGACATCGCTTTTTGGCGGTAAACGCGTACTGAAATGTGAAGAACTGGTTGACGTCTACGGCTCCATAGATGAACTGAATTCCTGGATCGGGAAAATAGCATCCGAAATTTCTTCTGTCGATGTCCGCACGTTCCTTTTGGCAATACAGTCTGACGTGTTTACTATCGGCAGTACGTTTGCCGGCTGGAAGACTGACCTTTCAGCGCTGACCCATAGAGTACGGGAAATGGAAGCCCGGATGGACATTATGGAAAAGAGCGTACCGAAAATCCAGCACTTCATTCTTCCGGGAGGCGCTCCGCTTGCGGCGACGATCCATCTGGCTCGCGCGGTTTGCAGGAGGGTGGAGCGGCAGGCTGTTGCTTTGGGCCAACACCAGAAAATAGACGGGAGAATATATATGTACCTGAACCGTTTATCGGATATGCTGTTTATGGTCGCACGGTTCGTCAATTACGAAGAAGGGGTCGTTGAGGTTTCATGGTCTGGTATTGACCAGGCCGGAAAAAAGAAGTAAAACATGAGAGCATATGGAGGAATCCCGTGCCCCTGAAAATTTTTGAAACGAAAATTTTAGGGAATTCGGGAACTGTGCCGCAACGGTAAAGTCCGGAACTCCAATGGACTGATATCCCGAGCAGGAGAGCCCCGATAAAAGGGCAGGGAAACATACGGATGCGTGTGTTTCGTTTTGGTAAGCTCCTTACGGATAAGGGGCTTTTTTTTGTGAACAAATATGAGCATGGAAAAACCTGTTTTATCTGATGCATTCATGCTGCTAGGCAGGCAGTACATGATGCATGAAGCTGATATACATCCGGTGCACCGGGCACGGATGATTATGGCAAGGGATGTGCCGGTATTGTCCGATTTGCGGCAGGAGGAAGAAGGCGAGTGGCGGGGCGACCATGCATTCAGTTCAAAAGCGGCGCAATATTCACTGATGCATTTTGTGGAACCGGAAATTGCTCACGAGCATCCTGATTGGGATACGCATGCGGTGCAACAGGAAGCAAAAAGAAAGTTTTTTTTACGACTGGAGCAGGATTTTGCGTATGAAACTTCTGAAAAACGGCATGAAGAAACGTCGGTTTTGTGGCATCCGATTATTACCCGCGAAGGAACTACAGAGTTAGCTACAACATACGGAGACGGACTGATTACATTGCGAGAACTGTGGGAGCATACAAAGGAGTTTGCACAAGCGTCAGGCAACCTGAACGCATACAACGAACAGGAGGCAAAAGCACAGCTTTCCATGCAGGAAGAAATGGTTCGGTCTTCTGTCGCATCATATGTTACGGTATTGTCCCATCCGGATAGTATCCGGTATGTACAGGTGTGGGAAAAGTCATCCGACGGCGGCGCGGTTGTGTCGCGGCAATTGGACCTTCAAAAGACGACCGGACGCGATTTTACGCATGCAGAAGGTGATGCGTTAATTGAGGCATACACGGCCATGCAGACAAATGCAGGTATTCCAACCGGTCCCGTTTCTCCGGCATACTCGCATGTTTTTTTGAAAAACAGCACAATAGAAGAAGAACAGATACGAATATTGGCTTCAGCTATTTCCATGAACATACAAGAGGAACATGAAACTAAACAGGAGTATGTACGGCAGGGAATGCCGGATCAGGCATTCGATATGACGCGTGTCGGAGCGTACGTCGGTGAACGGATCAGAGAGCGCGTGTCCGGGGAGGGTTTTTCTGAGCATATAATACATACAGACAGCATCAGGCCGGCAGACGAGTCTCGTATCCAAACGAGCAAACGTTCTTCAGGTACTCATAAAAACCGCGAGCAGTCTTCACTGCTTGCGGCATTTACCGATTGGTATATCACGCGTGTGATTATAGATGGTATTCATGCAAACCAGGACTTGGCACATGCAGGGATATATTGGATCGGGATTCTTGGTCAAAAAAATGCAGGTATTGTTTTTCCGGATATATATACTCCGTCTATACAAAAAACAGAATATATGCAGACACCGATTGCCGTATCTATTCCCAACAAAGAGTCCCAAAAAGGACGAACAAATCAAAAAGGAAAGAGTGAGAAAACAGCACAGCCGTTTGGCAGGCGCCTGGAGGAAACAACAAATAGCCTGATAGCAATCATTGCAGGGGTAGTATCTTTTCGCAATGAAGAGTCCCAAAAAGAACGAACAAATCAAAAAGGAAAGAGTGAGAAAACAGCACAGCCGTTTGGCAGGCGCCTGGAGGAAACAACAAATAGCCTGATAGCAATAGTTAGAGAGGTATTAGAAAACGTATCAGGGGCAGGTATGCAGAAAACAACGGTTCGAGTGAACCCCGGTCTTTCGAAAAAAATTTTCCAGCAGGCGCACGAACACTATTTATTCCCCGTGTCTGCATTCGTAAAAACGCATAGTGAAAAACTTAGTCGGGTGATTGTACGGTTCTGGCAAGAAAAAGCGGTAAAGATCCTGCATGCAGACAGCCTTATTTTAACAGGGTTCCGTAAGGAACGGATCCTGATGATTTGGTACGTAGTCCAAATTGCCGCCTGTACTGATTCGGTATACAAACGGGCAGAAAAGAATACCACGAAGAGTGTTCTGCACACAGTGCATACCCCGTGGCTTCTGTTGGCGATCATACGGTATCTTGTGCTTTTGCATGAATCCGGACGGGGCAATGGAGGGTATGCTTTCGTGCAGAACCGGCCGAAGCGCAGTGTCCGGGCTTCATACAGGAGACAAGCGGCGGTAAACGCAAAACAGGTGCGAAGAAATGACATCATATTTGCCCTTGCTTCGTGATAGAATGATGAATATGCAGCCTCTGCCCAACCAGCCGTCAGATGCTTCTGACTTTCAAAAGCAGGATGCTCCTGTTGTGTCCGGAAGCATGGCAAAAGAGGCTGAACCCCATATAGCAATTGCTGAAACATTTGCACCAACGGAGACAGCGAAGGATTTTGAGCTGACGAAAGAAGTGCAGGATGCGGGTGTGAAGCTGCAGCAAGTCGAAATAGATCTTCCGGATTCAGTGAAACATATGGGAGTGCAGGCGATAGCACACACACAAGCAGTGTCTTCTGTTCCGACGGCGCAATTGCCGTTAACCGATGCGCAGATAGCGCAGGGACTTGGGCAAAGCATTACCAGTTCCGTGCGGTGGCTTGCTGAGTGGTGCAGACGGCAGGCAAAAATGGCTCTTGTATCCATACAGACAATACACGGAAAAATTTCCGGTAAAACAGTACAATAACACAGTATGAGCTCAGAATTTTCTGACTTAATATATCAGCTCCAGGTTATGGGTGTCGTATTGGTTGTTCTGGTATTTTGTTTTTTCGCATTGATAGTCGTCGGGTATGTACTGTTTGTGCTTTGGAAGTACAGGGACAGGGAAAAACATTCTTTGGAGTATGTGCTTCTGCATGTGGCGGTTCCCAGGGATAACGAAACGAAAATTGATGCGGCGGAACAGCTGTTTGCAAGCCTGCATGCGCTTCGCCACGGGGGGTTCTGGTCGTTTCTTACACCGCAGGAACATATTTCCTTTGATATTGTCGCAATGCGTGAGGATATCCGATTTTATGTTGCCGTACCAAAACATCTTGTGGATTTGGTAGAGAAACAGATACACGGATCGTATCCGGGAGCTGATGTGCGTCAGACGGAGGAATATTCCATTTTTTCCGAACACGGGAAGGTGGCGTTTGCGGCGCTTATTCCCAAGAATTCCGATTATCTTCCTATCAGGACATACCGTGATTTGCCGGTAGATCCGTTTTCTTCCATCACATCCAATCTTGCCAAGATGGGTCATGAAGAAGGAGCAGTCATACAAATACTTATCCAGCCGGCAGACAGTACATGGAGTAAAACAGGAAGGTCGTATATTACAAAAACAAAAAAGAACGAAGCCAACCCGGAAAAAGCCAGTTTTAAAGTTGACCAAAAGACGCTTGAGTCCATAGAACAAAAAACATCAAAACCCGGATTCCATACCGTCGTGAGGATTGTCGTTTCCGCGCCTACGAAAGAAATTGCCGATGCACATCTTGAAAACCTTATTACGTCATTTCATCAGTTTACGTCGGACCATAACCATTTCGGTAAGGCAAAGCTGCCTTTCAGGAAATTATTCATGGTTGATTTTGTATACCGCTATTTTCCTATGGTGAACCTTCCGTTCCATAAGCAGCACGGCATACTCAACAGTGATGAATTGGCGACGATATTCCATTTGCCCAATAAATTCGTAGAGACGCCGCATATTTTCTGGCTGAATGCCAAGCGGGCGCCCGCGCCGCAACAAATACCATCAAGCGGATTGTTTTTGGGTATTTCCAGATACAGGGGAGTAGATAGGCCGATTTATATCGGAGACGATGACAGGAGGAGGCATCTGTATGTAATCGGAAAAACAGGAACCGGGAAATCTCAGCTTCTTGAAGAACAGGTCATTCAGGATGTCAAATCAGGAAAAGGGGTAGCGGTGATTGATCCTCACGGGGATCTTATTGACGGAATTTTGGAGCGTATTCCGCCGGAACGGGCAGAGGATGTAATTTATTTTGACCCTTCCGATACCGCCAGGCCGATGGGGCTGAACATGCTCGAAGCCCATACTGAAGAGCAGAAACACTTTGTCGTGACATCGATAGTCGGCCTGATGTATAAGCTATATGATCCACAAAAAACAGGTATTATCGGCCCCAGGTTTGAACATGCAGTACGTAATGCCATGCTTACAATCATGTATGAGCCCGGTACGACATTTGTTGAGGTGGTAAGGGTGTTGACGGATAGTGCGTATGTACAGGAGCTGCTGCCGAAAGTGCAGGACCCTATTATCCGCAGATATTGGACCGACCAGATCGCTCAGACTGCTGATTTTCATAAATCAGAAGTTCTGGATTATATTGTGTCGAAATTCGGCAGGTTTGTCACCAATAAGCTCATGCGCAATATCATCGGTCAATCGAAGTCGAGTTTCGATTTCCGTACATGCATGGATGAAGGAAAAATACTACTCATCAATCTATCCAAAGGGAAAATAGGCGAAGAGAACAGTAATTTCCTTGGCTTGATTCTTATCCCGAAAATACTAATTGCCGCAATGAGTAGACAGGATGTCCCTGAAGAAAAACGCCGTGACTTTTATCTGTATGTGGACGAATTCCAGAATTTCGCTACCCCTGATTTTGCACAGATATTATCTGAAGCCCGGAAATACCGTTTAAATCTTACCGTGGCAAACCAGTTTATCGGCCAGATGGAAGAAGAAGTGAAGAACGCGGTGTTCGGGAACGTAGGGACATTGATTACGTTCCGCGTGGGCGTGACAGACGCCAATTATCTCCAGCATGAATACCAGCCGACTTTTAACGAAACGGACCTGATAAATATTGATAAGTTTAATGCATATGTAAAAACCATTGTCCACAATGAACCGGTGAAACCTTTCAGCATTGATCTGACAAAAGACATGTCGCGGGTTGTTCAGGAAAAGAACGCGGATGTTGCTAAGGCGGTAATCCAATTGTCCAGGCTGAAGTACGGTAAGCCCCGGGAACTTATTGAGGCAGAGGTATCCCAGCGGGCGCGTTTGTAACCGAATTATTTTCTCTCTTTACTTTGTAAAATAAACGTGTAATGCTTTCATGTATCGTATGCATCTTACTTCGTCTTCATGAACGGCGTATCAACAGATATTTCTCCGGAAAAAAAGCACACAACACACGTCTACATTTTTAACATGTCGGAAGATGTGTGGCCTTTTATTTCCGCCATATCTGATGACAATGCCCGTTCTAAAGAGGTTGTAGAGAATGCGTATCTTGCAGATGTGCGGATGTTTCAGTTTGCAGGTTCGTCTGATGATGTGTTGTTTATTACGCCCCAGAACATCAGTCATGGGTTTCTGGAATATTTCCGTTCATTATTCGGGCAGAAGAATATACTGGTACTTACGACAGGCCAGCACAGCGGCGTGATTTGTGAAGACATACTACATGATTCCTCAGTCATGAGCGCATTGATTGAAGCGGCCAATTCTTCTAAGAGACTGTCTATTACCAGTTATGCAGTAACACAGCCGTTTTTGCACCTAATGTCAGCCCTTCGCGAGCGCGGCCTTACAGTCTTCACTCCTGAAGCTCCGGATGAAGAAAATGCCTGGACGGTCAATTTTTTCGGAAGCAAATCCGGCATCCGGCAATTAGCACAGATGAGCACGCATGATGAACCGGATTTCAGAATGCCCGACGGTTTGATTGTTTTTGGCATTGAGGACGCATCAAGAATTGCCGCCAGCAGGTATATAAAGGAACAGGGAATAGTCATAAAAACGAATAAGGGACATTCCGGTATGGGAGTGGAGATTTTCCGTCCCGGCGATCTTCCGCTTGAGTACCAGTCTTGCCAGAAAGCGATATATGCAATGCTGAAAAAAAATTCCTACTGGAAGCAATTCCCGATCGTTATCGAAAAATTGGTTCCCGTGGCAACTACTGTTGCAGGAGGAAACCCAAATGTCGAATTTAAGATCCACCGGAACGGGCGCATCGATTTTTTGTATCATTGCGGGATGCGTATTGCAAAGGACGGGACATTCAGCGGCATAGAAGTGGGCGACGGCATCATGCCGGAACGGGTTGCAGCACAGATTAAAGATACTGGATTTTTCATTGCGGAGCGGTACGCGGCGGCAGGCTACCGAGGGTATTTTGATGTTGACTATCTTGCCGGTAAAAACGGAGATGTGTTTGTTGCTGAATCGAATGTCCGTTCAACAGGCGGTACGTTTGTGTATGCAACCGCCATGACGCTGTTCGGGCAGAATTTTATGATTGATACATATCTGTTTTCCAATAACGGATATACGATATCCCATCTTGGAAGGCAGTCCTTTTCGCAAGTTAAGGAACGTCTGACACCCGTACTGTATTCCAGAGATACAAAAGAGGGGCTTATTATCACCAGTGAAAATCTGCTGAGGATGCAAAAGCTGTCATATATTATTTTTGCAAAAACCAAAAAACGCGCGCAGGAAATTGAATCCCGCATGTCTGAATTACTCGCTTCTTGATATAATAAAGCCCGCAGGGCCAGTAGCTCAGTGGTAGAGCGCTATCCTTATAAGATAGATGTCCTTGGTCCGATCCCAAGCTGGCCCACAACATAAGATCCGTTTTGAACGGATCAACGTTGTAGGGTCGTTGAACGTAAGAAATTGTAAACAATTTTGACGTTCTTACGTTCTACCTCGAATTCATAGTTAGTTATTGGACATATCACATGGAACAAGTTGTATTAGTTGATGAAGAGAACAACCCCATCGGCGCGGCTGATAAGAGTGCCGTACACACAGAAAATACTCCGCTGCACAGGGGATTCTCATTGTTTCTTTTTAACTTACGTAAACAAGTGTTGATAACGCAGCGGGCGTGGAGTAAAAAAACGTTCCCCGGTGTCTGGACAAATGCGGTGTGCGGTCACCCTATGCAGAACGAGTCAGCTGTCGATGCTGCAAAAAGAAGACTGCGTGATGAATTGGGAATCAGCATCAGGGATGTGAAAAACATGCGTGAGGTAGCCCCATACCGATACCGGTTTGCGGATGCAAACGGTATTGTCGAAAATGAAATCTGCCCTATCCTTGTGGGATTTTTTGAGGGCGACCCCAAGGTCGATCCAACTGAGGTTGCCGGATGGCAGTGGATCAGCTGGGGGCAGTTTCTGCGGAATATCAACGAAGACTCTCCCGTGTATTCCCCCTGGAGCATCGAGGAAGCAAAGATCATTGCTGAGAAGATACTTCCACTGACAGATCCGGCACGGCAGTGACATTTTGCCACGGTACTTGTTTTCCCCGGAAAAACGCATAACTAGCAATGCTTACGGCGTTGTCGGTGCATAATTCAATAGGAGGGGAATATATAGCCAGATGGGTAGATGGTTGTATGGCTGAGGAGAACTTTTCGCGCAGTCGTAAATTCGCAGCTACACCCCCTGAAAGAAGAATAGATTTCGCATTGTGCGTCACTGCTGCGCGGATCGTTTTTTTGACAAGCACATCAGTGATTGCTTCCTGTGCCTCATATGATACCTGTTCTATTGTATTGTTGTTGTATTGTTGTGTGTCTTTGAGCCTCGCTACCTCGCGGAGTATTGCTGTTTTTAGACCTGAAAAAGAAAAATTATACACATTTTTTTTATCGAGCATGGGTCGGGGAAGACGGACATGCACGCTATTGTTTTTTGCATGTTTTTGGATAGCTAGCCCGCCGCCGTGACCAAACCCTAAAAGCCGGGCTGCTTTATCGAAACATTCTCCCGCTGCGTCATCAATCGTCCCGCCGAGCCAGCGTAATTTTTTGTGCGATTCCATAAGATAGAGTTCGGTGTGTCCGCCGGAAACGACTAAAGAAATTGCCGGGTACTGTATTTTTTTTGTCATCCCGGACCTGTTCCGGGATCCAGTGTTTATGCTGATAGATTCCAGCTTGGAGGCCGGAATGACATGGGTAGTGACAAAATTCGCATACATGTGCGCCAAAACGTGATTGACCGGAATAATGGGTTTCTTCGTAACAAACGCTATGGTCTTTGCTGTCTCGATGCCGACGAGAAGAGAGCCGATCAGCCCCGGGCCGATCGTTACTGCAAGCGCATCCACAGCAGTATAGTCAGCATGCGCCTTTTTGAGTGTTTCTTCGATGACCGGAATGATATATTCTACCTGCGCCCGTGCTGCTACCTCCGGCACGATACCGCCGTATTTTTCGTGCATTTCATGACTTGTGGCAACGGTTGAACTTATTACTTCCGTACCGTTTTCTACAATAGCCGCGGCAGTTTCGTCGCAACTAGTTTCTATTGCAAGTATTTTCATATATTTTGTCATCAGGCAGTGCGGAATATCCGTTTATAGAACCATGCGGGAACAAGCAGTACGATATGGGCAACAATAAGTGCCCGCACCGGCCCTCCTACATCAGCTAAAAGCCCAAGCGCATATGATATCACGGCAAATGCAATATTTTGTGATAAGGCGATAAGAGAAGCCATAGTCGCGCGTTTTCCAGCGTCGAATTCCTGCTGACTCAGGTGTTTTCTGGCTACGTCCCCCGCGCCGTATGTCACAGAAGACAGTCCCATTAATGCCGGAGATAATGGGTTGGGGAATAATAGCGCTATAAGATTGATCAATCGGTTGAAATATACTTCAAATACGAGTACTTTTTTTTCTCCGTACCGGTCAATAATATTGCCGCTGAAAAAATAACTGAATGCGGCGCCTACATGTGAGATGACGCTGGATATACCTACCGCCCACAACGGCCAGACGGTACGGATAAATACGGACCGGAATGTATGCGCGGCTTCGCCCACGGCAAACTGAATTGTAGTGGCAAATGTAAGATATCGGAGTTTTGAATTGTTGCGGAATAATGCGAGAGCTGTTTTTATGTGTGTAAAAATGTTTGTTGATTTTTTGCTTTGAATATCCGGCTCCGTAAAAAATATGCTGATGACGAGCATCGCGACTCTGGGCAACACGTTTATCCACAAAAGAATGCGGAATGAGCGCGATGCGATAATACTTCCGGATAGTGCTGATACGACAAGCGCAAATTGAAAAACGCTAGATAGTTTTCCAAGGAAATGATGATATTCTTTTTCCTGTTTTGATTCCTGAAGCGTTTCATAAATAAATGCTTCCGTATTGCCGCTTTGGAATGCGCGGCTCAGACCGGCAAACAACGCCGAAGCAAAAAGATGCCAGTATGTTGTGCCCAGCGCAAGACTGACAGCGGATAGGAGACTCGATATCGTACCGCATATGATCGTATTTTTTCTTCCGATCCGATCAGAAAATATTCCGGTCGGGATTTCAAAAAGCGCAGAAAAAATCATCATCCATGAAACAACACTCATTCCCAGCGCGAATGATCCGGTAACCTGTGAAAAATATATGGCACTGACAGGAGCTAAAAAATCCAAATCCGTGAAAAAATGAAACGCGGCCAATAATTTCAGATTTCGGTGCATGTGGTTATTTTACTCAAGTTCGAGAAGCTTCGCGAGTTGGGAGGTGGAGGGTGTCCGGATTTTGGGGATGATAATGACATGTGCACCAACTATTTTGGCATGCATGCGTTTTTTTTCAAGGACAGGGTCACCTTCGGTGACAGCAATGACTGACGGGTGCACTTGCTGTACAAGTTTTTGGTAATCTTCATCAGATTCCATGCTTCCTAAAGACAGCACGCGATCAACACTTTTTAGGGACAAAAGCATCTCACGCCGTTTTTCCTGAGAATGGATAGGGCGCCTGTCTCCTTTCATGCGTTGTGCGTTTTCATCTGATTCGAGTGCCACAATCAGCGTATCGCCGAGTTTTTTCGCCTCATTTAGAAACCGGATATGCCCCAGGTGCAGAACGTCAAAACAGCCGCCGACCAGAACCATCTTCCGGGCCGGTGTATTTTTTTGGTGTTGTAGATAATACGCCATACGTTATGGAGTCGGAGTATTTGGGCCTTTCAGGTATACTGCCTGCCATGGACGGTAATTGGAATGGAATACGGTGTCTTGTAGTATTTCGTTTCCTTTGGTTACTTTGTAGGCAAATGATGCTTTGGCGCCCCATGCCGCCCAGTCTACCTGTTTAATCTGACCCGGTGCAAGCGTCGGATCTTCCTGATACGCAGGCGGCGGCGGGGGCGTTTGGCCGGAGACGAAATGGTTTGATATTTCGGAAACACGGCCGTCGGATGTTCCGTAAAAATCAATGGCAAGTGTTTTGTTTGTCGTATCGGTTGTTGCCTGGATAAGAATATGCGCCGGCGTGGTATTCGTAAATTTCAGATCCACTGAAGGAGAAAAAACTGAAGCATCAAGCCCTGCCTTGAATCCAGCCTCTTCATAATAATGTACGCGGTAGGCATGCGCATGCCGCTCAACTATCGGCAGGCCGGCATTCAGTGCGGTCCGGAAAATCGTTGTAGAAACCTGGCACACGCCGCCGCCGTCGCCCAATACGGTCCGGCCGTTCTTGATGATATATGCCGACTGGTATCCGGTTGCGGCAGAAATATCGCCGAGTGTTTCGTTGAAAGAAAAGGTGCTTCCGGGTGATATGAGGACGCCGTTTATACGCGAAGCGGCAAGGGCAACGTTGTGAATACGCCCCGGTATTGAGTCATGAAACTCTGAATATCCTGTCGCCAGATGTTCAATGATTCCAAAATCATTGATATTCCCGGTGGTTATCTGAGGAGATTGGATATCTACAGGTACAGTGATGACCAGATGATACACAGGCGCTTTTGGAAGCGCACTGACCGCTGTTTCGAACCGCCGTATTGCCTCCGGAAGGTTGACGGCCCGGCCGTTTTTTGACACACGGAACGCCGTTACCCTGCCTTTTTCGTAGGTAAATAGGGCGTCCTGCGGCGGTACGTCTATGCGGGCAGACAGATCTGCAAATACCGTATCTATGATGCCGGTTTTCCAGCGGAAGTATGGCGTAAGCCGTATCTCCTTTTGAAAAAAAATATTCAGCGTGTCGCTGAGCCAATTGCCGCTTCTTCCTATTGAGTATGCCTGCGCTGCCGAGAGCGTAGCATCATACCCAAGCGCAAGGTCGGTGCCGGATACGGTTGCTATTACGTCTTCGAATTTGAATTCGATAACCGCTTTTTCGAACGGAACATTCTGGGAAAGCCAATAGTCCCGTACTTCTTGCGGAGTCTTCCCGCCGGATGCAATATCATCGATAAGAACGTTCGGATAGGTTTTCCCCTGGTATTGTTCATGAAACAGTACATATTTGATGCCTGCAAAAATGATCAGTATGCATCCGCCGATACCGATGCCGTAGGCAAATGACAGGATTGTATTCGGTTTCGCCTGCTTTTCTATTGTTTTTGTCATGGTATGATTATACCAGGAGCATATTGCGAAATTTATATGGAACAGAATGCTGTCGAAGGCGGGGTAACAATGGCACAAACCGAGCAGGAAGTCTCACAAAACGATACGGTTGTCGTGCTTCCACAAGAAACAGGTACACAAACGCCGCCGGCGCCATCGGTTCCAAACTCACCAATCGGGCAGGGGAAACCGCCAATACCCCGTATATTTATACTTCTCGGCGCGATAGCCGTTTTCATAGCGATTGCATATGTGGTGATATCCCGCGTAGTCACGCCACAGACTGCTCAGCCTGAGCCGGTAACGATTACATACTGGGGATTGTGGGAAAACGACGAGGTGACGCGTCAATTTATTGCTGATTTCGAAATGCAGAACCCGGATGTCAAAGTGCAATACTCGAAAGAGTCGCCGAAACAATACCGCGAACGTCTGCAGTCAGCCATTAACCGCGGGGAGGGCCCGGATGTGTTTCGATTCCATAATACATGGATACCAATGCTCCGGATGCAGCTTGCGACCGTACCAGAGGAGATTATGACGGTCGCGGAATTTGCCGACACCTTTTTCCCCGTAGCAAGTAATAATCTTATCGCGGGGAACAATATATACGGTCTGCCTCTTATGATAGACGGTTTGGGGCTTTTTATAAATGAAGACGTTTTTGCAGCAGCAGGTGTATCTGCGCCTTCTACCTGGACTGAAGTATCGAACATCATTCCGAAATTAACCGTCAAGAACGAATCGGCAATCGTTACGTCTGCAATTGCTTTGGGTACTGCATCAAACGTAGAGCATTTCAGCGATATTCTTGGCCTTCTATTGTATCAGAACGGAGCAAACTTACTTACCATGAGCGGTACTGAAGCAGAACAGACATTTGAGTTTTACCGCAGTTTTTCGGATCCGTCGAATCCGATGTATACATGGAGTGAAGGAATGGACAATTCCATTGCGGCATTTGCCGCAGGACGGGTCGCAATGATCCTCGCTCCGTCATGGCGCGCGCTTGAAATATCGAAGATGAATCCGGTACTGCGGTTCCGTATTGCGCCTGCTCCGCAGCTTCAGGGCAATACTGTTTCTTGGGCATCGTATTGGGTTGAAGGCGTGTCAAGCAGAAGTAAAAAACAGGAAGCCGCCTGGCGGTTTGTCAAATACCTGATCGGAAAAGACGGCGCAGCGCGCTTATATACGGAAGCATCAAAAGTCCGGTTGTTTGGTGAGCCGTATGCGCGAATTGATCTTGCCCGGACAATAGAAAACGATCCGTATACCGGTGCGTATGTTCAGCAAGCGGAATATGCCCGTTCATTTCCGATTGCATCAAACACATATGACAACGGGTTAAACGACCGGCTTATCCAATACCTTACTGATACGGTTAATGCTATATCTTCCGGAACAGCCCCGAAAAAAGCGCTTGAGACCACATCAGCCGGGTTTCGACAGGTACTGTCTTCGTATGAACTTGTTAATCCGCCGATAACCCCTGCCCAGTAATATACGCATGACACGAAATGATACAACGATTGCTACGGCAGCGTATGCTGATGTATTCGATTATCCGCTGACGGATTCGGAGCTGATTTATTGGCATATTGGAACGGGCGTGCATTTTGTAACCGGACTGCAAGAAATCCGTGAGAAGAACCGCACATTTTATGTTCTGCCGGGTAAGGAAAAGATTGTACGGCAGCGACTCATACGGGAACAATATGCCAAAGAAAAATGGAATATTGTGCAAAGACGGGTTGCGTGGTTTTGCCGGATTCCTACCATCGCATGCATCGGAGTTACGGGTGCTCTCGCGATGCATAACACAAAAAAAGGAGATGATATAGATATTATTGTCATTACAGCACCCGGGACGTTATGGGTAACGCGACTTCTTGTCATTATTGTAGCGGATATACTCCGTGTCCGCAGAAAGCCGGGAGAAAAAATTGTACAGGATACTTTATGTTTTAATATGTTTATGTCACGGGATATGCTTACCGTGCCGGAAAACGAGCAGGATTTATTTTCGGCGCATGAGGTGCTTCAGATGGTGCCGGTGTTTGAGAGACATGGAACATACAACAGGTTTCTCAGAGCGAACTCGTGGGTTAAGAAATTTTTACCGAATGCTTGGAAAGCAAAAATCACAAACGCCAAGCATCAAATAGCAAACAAGCACCAAGCACCAAGCAACAAACTGCTTATACTTTGGGGCTTGAGGATTGTCGAAATTCCGGCAAGGGTATTGCAACTTTGGTATATGCAAAAACGAAGATCGACAGAAGTCATCCAGAGCGGAGTAATGCGGTTCCATCCCAAAGATGCACGCATGTGGGTGAAAAAAAAGCTGCAATACAGACTGAAGCACTATAATATCCCTCTTGACAAGATTTTTTATCACAGATAAAATAGCACTCACTTCTATCGACTGCTAGTAATACCAAAGGAGGTATATATGTCAAAACAAAATATTCAACCGTTATTTGATAACGTCCTGATAAAGCCTCTTGAGGCGGAACAAAAACTTCCTTCAGGGATAGTGCTTCCGGATAGTGCGAAAGAAAAACCTCAAATCGGAGAAGTCATGGCAGTCGGCCCCGGCACAACTGATGAACACGGAAAACACGTAATGATGGCGGTTAAAACCGGTCAGAAAGTTATGTATAAGAAATGGGGAGGCAACGAGGTAAAAGTTGACGGAAAAGAATGGACGATTGTTGAACAGAAAGATATTCTGGCAATTGTAGAATAATAATTTATTTATAAGGAGGCTATTATGGCAAAACAACTGAAATTTTCTGAAGATGCACGGCAGTCACTTATCCGCGGAGTGAATATTCTTGCAAAAGCGGTCGTGACAACCCTTGGCCCTAAAGGGAGAAATGTCGCACTTGATAAAAAATGGGGCGCACCAAACGTTGTGCATGACGGGGTATCTGTCGCTAAAGAGATTGAGCTTGAGGATGCGTTTGAGAATATGGGTGCACAGCTCGTCAAGGAAGCGGCAAGCAAGACGAATGATGTCGCCGGAGACGGGACAACAACATCGACGCTCCTGACGCAATCGATCGTAAATGCCGGTTTTAAGAATGTTACGGCAGGGTCAAATCCCATGATACTCAAAACCGGAATGGAGAAAGGCCTTGATGTAGTCGTATCAGAGCTGAAAAAAATGGCAAAAACCATTAAAGACGCTGACGTTGCGAAAGTAGCGACAATATCGGCTCAGGATGAAAAGATCGGATTGCTAATAGCCGAAGCGCTTACAAAAGTCGGAAAAGACGGCGTGGTGACAGTAGAGGAAGGTAAAGGGCTGACCATGGAGATAGAGTATAAAGAAGGCATGGAATTTGATAAAGGATATGCAAGTCCTTACCTTGTGACAAATGCAGAGCGGATGGAAGCGGAGGTATCTGACCCGTACATATTAATTACGGATAAAAAGATATCGGCCATTTCTGACCTGCTGCCGTTTCTTGAGTCATTCGTCAAAGTCAGCAAGAACCTGGTCATCGTTGCAGACGAAGTAGACGGAGAAGCGCTTGCGACCCTTGTGGTAAACAAGCTGAAGGGTACTATTAACGTGCTTGCCATAAAAGCACCCGGATTCGGTGACCGCAGAAAGGCGATCCTTGAGGATATAGCGATTCTAACCGGCGGCACCGTCATATCGGAAGATACGGGAAGAAAGCTGGACAACGTGACGGTGGAAGATTGCGGCCGGGCTGATAAAGTATGGGCGGATAAGGAGAATACGCGTATTATCGGCGGGAAAGGCCCCAAAGTCCAGGTTCAGGCAAGAGTCGCTCAGATCAGGCGTGAGATAGATGAGACAACCAGTGATTTTGATAGGGAGAAGCTGCAGGAAAGACTGGCGAAGCTTTCGGGCGGCGTTGCGGTGATTAATGTCGGTGCTGCAACAGAAGTAGAACTGAAAGACAAAAAAGAACGTGTGAATGATGCAGTCGCAGCAACAAAAGCAGCGCTTGAAGAAGGGATTGTACCGGGCGGCGGCGTTGCGCTCCTTAAGGCCCGTGCAGCACTTCTTAAGTATAAAGAGACGCTTGAAGACAAGGATGAGAAAACAGGAGTCGATATTTTATACACGGCACTTGGTGAACCGACTCGCATGATTGCTGCAAATTCCGGAGCTGATGCCGGATGGGTATTAAAAACCATTGAGGAATCCAAGGGGGCTGATTTCGGGTTTAACGCCATGGCAATGGAATTCGGATCCATGATCGGAGCTGGTATCATTGATCCGGTAAAAGTGACCCGGTCCGCAGTACAGAATGCGGTATCTGTCGGCATGATGATTCTTACGACAGAGGCCCTGATTACCGATATACCGGAGAAGAAAGAATCCGGTGCGGCCGGAGGAGGCATGCCGGGAGGCATGGGTGGTATGGGAGGTATGGGCGGAATGGATTATTAAATTCATAAAGGAAAAAAGGCCCGCCGATCCGGCGGGCCTTTTTGGTATACTAAACCATAAATTATCGCTAATATGATTGGATTTGAATTAATTAATTTTGTTACAAAAGACGGCCTGGAACACCAGGGGATCGTCCATATCCCGGATGATGTTTCCGGTACAGCGGTATTGTGGATACACGGACTAACCGGCAGGTTCTACGGCGATGTCGCGCTTATGAATCTCTTTGCAAAAGAGTGTGCGGCAAAGCATATGGCATTTGCGTCGGTAAATACGCGCGGACATGAGTACCTCACAAGTACACACATGCGGGATGCAAACGAGCCCAAGGGATACCGGCATGAGACGATTGGTGCCGGTGTTGAACGGTTTACAGACTGTGTGCATGATATCGATGCAGCCATTACGTGTCTTACGTCCCGCGGTATAGGCAGGGTCGTTCTTGCCGGTCACAGCACCGGTGCAAATAAAGTCTGTTATTATGCAGCAACCGTTCACAATCCGCGCGTTTCCGGTGTCGTTCTCTCCGGCCCCATGTCCGACCGATATTCGGCGGGGATCGACCCGGAGAGGCACAGGAAGCATATGGATATCATGCGGACAAAACTTGCGGAAGGAAAGGGAGATGAGCTTTTAACCGGGTTTGATTTTTTCCCGCTAACCCCCAGGCGATGGATGAGCCTGTTTGCCGAAGGATCCCCTGAGGGTGTATTCAATTATCAGGACAAAACCGGAGCGCTTTTGACTTTCTCAAAGATCCACGTACCACTCCTGGTCGTGTTTGCAGGTGATGACGAGCATGCTGATGCGCCGATACTCGAAATCAAAAAAGCATTTGATACGCATGCACAATCACGCGCGTATAAAAGTGTCGTTATTGAGAATACTGATCATGGATTCACAGGGAAAGAAAAAGAGCTTGTCAACGCAGTCGTTTCCTGGTCTGTACGCTGTGTGTGATTTACTTATTCTGTCGTGATATTTCAGGAAGGATTTCCAACGGATTTGTCCGTACGCCGTTGAGAAGTATTTCTAAATGCAGGTGATTGCCCGTAGCCCAGCCGGTTGCCCCGACCTCGCCAATTTGTGTTGATTTGGCAACCATATCGCCGTTTTTTACCAGGATTTCGGATAAATGCGCATACAGGGACTGTATTTCTTTGTCGTGTATGATGATTACGTGCCTGCCGTATCCGAAAAATGAATTGCCGGTATGGGTAATGATGCCATCCGTTACCGGATATACTGGTGTGCCACCGGCATTCTGCAAATCAATTCCCTTATGACCGGAATGGAAGTACTGACTGATGCAAAACGACCTCATCGGCCATTGGAATCTTGACTCAGCTACCAGTGTCTGTACAGTACTATCCGCAGAGTCAAAATACAGCTCAGTAGAAGATAGCCCTGCTTGTGCCTGGGGCAGGACGACGGCACCAAAAAATGCAAGGCCGGCAAGAGGCAAGCCAATGAGCTCCTGGATATGCCGGTATTCGATACGCTGCCGTATCCATCTGCTTATCCTGTTGCTTCCGTAGTATGAAGAGAAAAGAATATGCAGATTCCGCTTGATAACGGAAAGCGCGTGCAGGCAGTAGTTTCCGGTTTTCATAGGATTATAGAAAAACCACCCTGTACAGGATGGTTCGGAAGCCAAAATAGTACCGTAAAATCAATGTAAAGTCAAATTACGTGTACTTGTTCGTATTCGTTGCCTACGGTTGCAGTGGTATGGTATGATCGAGGCCAGTCGTATGAAGCGGAAAGTCATATTTTTCACTATTCTTCTCGGAGTGCTTTTTGGCGTGATCGGTATAGTGAAGGTTATTTCCTCCAGGTCACCGAAAGAGGGCGAGCTGCGGGTGGTCAGTTCACCGGCAGTGAGCATGTTCCTTAATAATAAGCATATCGGCATCACGCCGTATCGGGAGAAAATTGAAGCCGGTGAATACACAATCCGGCTTGTGCCCGAATCCGCAAACGCCTCAATAGTGCCATGGCAGGGAAAAGTCATGGTAGGTTCTGGCTTGTTGACCTATGTCAATGCAACGATGTCCGATTCTGAGTTATCAACAGCCATTGATATCCTCTGGCTTGAAAGAACTGTTTCCAATAAACCCGAGCTTTCCGTTATAACCAGTCCTGACGGAGCAACGGTTGTTGTTGATGACGTAACGAAAGGCATGACGCCTTTGACATTGCAGGATCTAACTGCTGGTGAACATTCGCTGACTGTTACATCACCCGGTTTCCTGACACGTACTATGAAAATCAGGCTTACGGACGGGCATAAACTGATCACATCGCTGAAGCTTGCACTTTCTGCGGCGGGCTCATCAAATAAGACTGAAGCAACACCGTCTGCAGAAATGACCACCCCGACACCGACAACCACCGAAAGCGGGTCAGATAAAGAACCATCAGCAGCACCAAAAAAGCCGTACATTACCATCGATGAGACACCTACAGGATTTCTTCGGGTCCGGATGGAGCCGTCGACGCAGGCGACAGAAGCAGGACGCGTAGACCCGGGAGATCAGTTTCACGTCTTGGAAGAAAAAGATGGCTGGTACCAGATAGAGTATGACGGAACCAAGTCAGGCTGGGTTTCCGGCCAGTACGCCACGAAAACCGAGTAAGAGAAGCGCAGGGGCAGTTTCGTTATCCTCCGATACCGTAAATTATTAAAAACGCTGCTACACTCCAGAGAATGACGGTGCTAAGAAGGGGCAGGTCAGTGGTGAGTACCTGCTCAGGGGACTCGCCTTTCCCGTGATAGATTAATTGCATATACCGCATAATTCCGTACAAGACAAACGGAAGCGTAGCCATCATCCATTTCCGGTTCGGAAAATCCGTGGCAAAATCCTCATAATTCCTAAACAACAGACCTTGATTGATCGGCCGTTCCAGGAATGTAAAGTACGTGTAGGAGATAAACGTCGAAGTCGCAAACATAGACGTATACGCATCAAGCAGTTTTTCCGAATAGTGAGACAGGGATGCGCGTGTTTCTTTCGGGGAAAGGACGCCTGAGCCCTGAATAAGGGTCAGTTCTGCCCTGCGTTTGCCGATAGCCAGGAATAATGCTAATGATAATGCGGCAAGCGCAAGCCAGATAGAAATATGATATCCGGTCGCTGCTTCACCGGCGTATACACGGAGTACATACCCTCCGGTGATGGCAATAATATCTACAACGGAGATGTGTTTGAGGATAATTGAATAAAGATACTGAAGCAAAACAAATGCGATGGAAAACAGCATAAATCCCTGATTAATCTGGGAAGCTATTGTCATGCCGACACAAAGAAATATGAATGATGTGAAGAGAGCGTACGGAACCGGTAGTAAGCCGCTTGCAACCGGACGGAATTTTTTGAACGGGTGTTTCCGGTCAGACGGAGCGTCCAGGACGTCGTTAAAAATATAGTTTGAAGACGAAAGCGCACAAAAAGATAAAAATCCTAAAAATGAGACGTGAAATAACGATTCACGGAAAAGCTGCCCCGTAAAAAAAACGGTTGTGAACAACGCAATGTTTTTCAGCCATTGCCTTGGCCGCGCCGCTTTGAGAATAGCATAAAAAATCTGACCCATACGAGAAACATGGTCAGCCCGACCGCTATAGCAATAAACGTAAACACCTTCAATTTACTGGTAACAGTCAATGAGACCAGACCCAGTATAGCCGACACAACCCAGTAAAACAAGGCGATTCTTCGTTTTCCCCAGCCAAGATCCATCAGCCGGTGATGCAGATGGCCGCGGTCAGCCCACACAGGTGATCGTTTGCTTCCAATACGCCGAAGCAGTGTGACAACTGCATCAAGCATCGGGATACCCAACACAAGGAGTGCGGTGCCGAGTTTTGCAAATGAAAGTATGCCAAGCAGTGCCAGAAAATATCCGGCAAGCGTTTTGCCGCCATATCCGGGCATAATGCGCTGGGGGTATATATTCCATGGTAAAAAACCAAAGAATGAGCCGGCAACGATTAAGGCCAGTACGGTAACCCATACCTGTGCGGGGTCAGTAATGCTGTACCGAAGAGAGAGAAGACCCAGAGTAAATGCGGCAATAGTCACATAGCCGGGCATTTGACCATCGATACCGGCAGACCATCCGACGATATTCATTGTCCATACGACCCAAATAACGGCTAATACATGGGAAATGCCTATGGTCAGATGGAATTGGCCGATATTCAGCGTCGTATGCAGGGTGTCGAGCGGCAGGATCCCGCCGGTTAACGGATTGGTGATAAAAGCGATTGTATTTCCGGAAAATACCGCAATAACCGCAACCGCGATATTTGTTATGAGCCGAATGTACGGATTGATGTCCTTTTTGTCGTCAATAGCCCCGATGATAGTCAAAAGCACCGCGCCGAAAAGAATGCCGATTATATGTACGGTGAGCGGAATATGGACAAGTACGGAGCTAACGATTCCTGCACAAAGCGCAATACCGCCTGCGCGCGGGATAATACCATGGTGTGTATGAGCTGGATGAAACCGTGCGCTCGGATCATCGATCAATCCGGCACGCCGCGCGAGCAGGATCACGACAGGGGTTGCAAGAAATGTAATGATGCATGCTGTCAGCCAGGGAGAAATGAATTGCATGGGTTAGCTTACTAACGTAATAATACGGACTACAAGAATAAAGCTTAATGCGGAAACAAGACAGGATGAAAGAAATAATACCCGGACGAAGATAGGGTGGTCAGAACCAATACGGAGTGCAACCCATGTATTTATCAGGTACGCGAACGCGGAAACAAAAAGCGGTAAAAATAAAAACCATGGTGAAGCAAGCCGGTCTTCTCCCCATGGCCTGCTATACCAAAGAGGGACAGCGGGAGGCATCCGGTCTTTGAATATGAGAATGCTAGAAGTCCCCGCAAGAACAGTCAGAATAACGTTTACCGTTGCGAGCCGGTATTCCCATGAGTATTTTACCGTAGACAGCGTAAGAAATAATCGTTTTTGTGTTTCCCTGTTTGGTATTGAGAGTTTCATATTATTACGATGTATGTATTTACATGGGTATCCGGTATACGACGTCAAACGATCCGTTTTTGTGTATGAGGAAAGCCCGGCGAGGATATTCCGGATACTCTGAGATCATGCGGTCTTGTGTGATGAGCGAATTCCCGATATACCATGGAACCGTTTCTTTCATGGGATTGATCACATACACCGTATTTCTGTCTTTTGCATAGAACAGCGTTTCAAGAAATATCAATGCATCCTCAGCAAGGATGACATCTTTTTTTTCCAGCAGCATATGTACGTTGCCGACCGTTTCGCGTATCGCTATTTTTTTGTGGTGCTCCGGGATCCAGAAGTTTACGGCAAATGTGAATAGCAGTAATATACCGGCCAGGAAACGTGAAAGCAGTGTGTTTTTCATGGCAGCTAACGCGGTTGTAATGATCAGTATTTCCGCTATTACTGTCGGAATCATATACCGGACGACATAGAGTGGTTGTAAAAAAGAAATCCCGATAATGACCGCAAGCGGGACATATCCGAATAGCAAATACAGCATATTGCGGTAACGGTGTTTTTTGTCTGATGCGGATAGAAGCGAAAAACAGAGTATGAAAAAAGAAAGATATTTTGTATATCGCCATCCGTACCATGGCGTGCCTTCATATCCGGTAAATATATTTCCGAGTGCGGAATATATAAGCCGAATATCTGCAGGGAAATACCAGGATTGGGAAAGTCTGTTTGTCAGAAATACGATTCGGATAAGCCAAGGGAGCATAAATGCAAAGATGATGACGATAGAACGGAATGCCATAGTAGAAAATACTTTTTTTACGCTGCTTCGTTTCCATGGTTTTTCCGTAATGAACCAGTGAAGAACAATAGCACAGAAATACGGGAATATATATACATGGGTATAGAATCCGAGCACCGCTGCTGCAATAAACAGGTTCCATCGTTTTGTGGAATACGCATACAGCATGCCGACGGAAAAAAACGCATACCAGGCGTATGTCCTTACCTCAAAAGCATAGTATAAAAGCATCGGATTAAAGAAGAAAAAAACCGGAAGAAAGAATGAAAGCCAATGTTTTTTAAACATTTGTGCCCCCCATTCGATAACAACCCATGTCGCAAGAACATATCCGATAAGCGACAGTATTTTCACGGAGATGTCCGATGACCCGAAAAGCCGGATCCATCCGTGAAGCAATACATAATAGACCGGCGGTTCGAACCCGAGATGCGTCATGATAAAGCTAAGCGGTTTTTCTGCCATAAGCACGGAGAATGCCTCGTCACGCCAGAGACCTTGGGTCATATAGAGAAGCGGGGTGTGTGTGAGTAGGTAATTCCACATATACCGTATGCCTTACTAGTATATCACTCCTTATATTAGATTTTTTCCGTTACCCTGTATTCCAATTTTTTTCCGAGAAGCAGACGTGTGTGCGCATCAAGCCCCGGAAGTGCTGAAAGAAAGAATGAGATTATCGGCAGGGTAATCCATTGCAGGTAGAGAAGCGGTATTTTCCATTTCGGGTATGAGTGCGGCGGCGGCGGTTTAATGCGCCAATCAATAATAAATACGATTAACAGAAATACCGCTGATAACGTAAGTATTGTTGAGGATATTTGTGACAAATTATGCCCGAGCACCGTCCTGCCAAACGCCGGGTTAATAAGCGGAGGAATGGTGCTCCCGAGCGTTAGAATAAACCAATTTGTCGGCCAGAGAATATGGTGCTCCAGAAGCGTAATAAGCCGGAAAAGCCGGTCAGAACTTTTTATTTCGGTATGGATGATGGCGTTTCGTATGACATACGGAATATCAGACACTCCCCACGCCCAGCGTTTTGCCTGTTCATACTGATTGATAAATGTCTTGAAAAAACTTGTACTTTCGGCTGCATCAACAAATACAGGCAAGAAAATCGGTATGGTTTTTACCCTGCCCTGGTGGGCGAAGTACATTGTAAAAAACATATGATAATCTTCCGGTATTACATCGACAGACCAGAACCCGACTTTTTTTGCAGCGGCAAAAGACATGGAATATGTAGAAAAATTTATTAACCTGTTTTCCTGGGAAAGAGTGGCGAGATTCCAAATGCTGTTGAGCGTGTTTAAGAAGCGGTACGGAAGCGGTATGCGCCATATATTATTGTAAAATAGCACGCCTCCCTGGTAGATATGGATCATGCGTTCCTTGTCGTGCAGAAATGTATGGGATAATGCGCAGAAATATTTTTGATGCGGTATGGCATCAGCATCACATGATGTTATGGTAGCCTGGTCAAGCGGAATTTTGCACCGCTGAAGATATATGGCAGCCTGTCTTGCTGCCCATGCCATATTTGATGATTTCCCAGCAATTTCCCCTGGCTGCAATACATGCCGTGTTGTAATGAAATGTCCGAATACTGTGCGAAATTCCTTTTGTAACAATGCCGCTGTATTTGGAGCGTCCGGGTCTTTTGCTTCGGTGGCGAGTACGATGACCATCCGTTTTTTCGGAAAATCCTGATGAGCGAGGTTATTGATTGTCCTTTGTAGGATATGGAGAGGCTCCTTGTATTCGGGTATGATGACGACATGGTGTAATGAATGAAAATCGGGGTGTTTTGACGCAAGGTCCAGCCAGTTTTCCCTGATATGTGCGCTGAGCCTGGCAAATGATGTAAACGCCGAGTAGACGAGTGTCGCGGATTTGTAAAACCAGTACACATCGAACGTGATAATCAGGTATGCGACTATCGCAGGATGCCAAAAGGAAAGCCATAACGGCATGGTAATAAGAAGCCATGAAAAACCAGGAATGGCGATTTCCAGTACCCGTTGGCTTTTTACCGGATGTCGGATAAATAATTGTCGCATACAGGAAGCGTATCTTTGCACTGCATTATACCATTCCGGACGTTCAGATCCGAAACAGCGAGCAAGCGTTTTCTGTCGTTGCTTTTTTGATTTCCTGCATTGGTTTTTTCATACAATCTGCAATGTAGCGTGCTATGCGCGGTATATATTTAGGTTCATTGCGTGTGCCGCGATACGGTTCCGGGGTCAGGTTCGGTGCATCTGTTTCAAGAAGCAGCATTGATAATGGGATATGCGAGAGGATCATGGACAGGTGTCTGGAATAGGTAACGTTGCCGTCAATGCCGATATACAACCCAAGTTTTTCAGCCGTACGGATATCCTGGAGCCCGCCGCTGAAGCAGTGGAGAACGCCCCGCGGAATACGTGGTAATGTGCTGAATAACAAGAACAGATCTCTAAATGCCTCCCTGCAATGAAGGATGACGGGAAGATCATATTCAAGCGCAATTAACATTTGTTCTTTTAGAAGTATCTGTTGGACTTCTTTTTTTCCTGAAGCAATTTCCCCTTTGTATTTGTGGTAATCAAGTCCGATTTCGCCTATGGCGGCTATTTCATGAATATGGGCAGAAACAAACGATTTTAAGCCGGCAGGATCAGGATTGTGAGGAGCTTCGTACGGATGATAGCCGGCGGCGGCATATATACTGCCGGGGTTGTTCTTTGCTAATAAAACAGCTGACCGGCTTGAAGCATAATCAACACCGGGAACGATGATTTTTTTTACACTGGCCTTTTTGGCATTGCCGATGACCATCGCCCGGTCGGTATCGAATTCTGAAAAATTCAAATGGCAATGCGTATCAATATACATTTAGGAAAGCCTGGGAAACAGTATATCGCCTGATCTGATTGTCGGACCTGTAAATTGCCTGAGTATTTTTCCTGCCGTATCCGGCAACAGAAATTTCAGATTATACCCGATGTTTCTGATTTCATTGACTTTCGGTTTGAGCAAAAGGCTAAGTGCCCTGCCCTGTGAATTCCACGGTTTTTCTTTGCTGATATCTTCATTCAGTGCTGATATTTTTGTCCAGATAGCCTGAAGCGCCTGATCAAATCGGTATTCCTGCATTGACCTTTGTACGTGATCGTATACTTCCGTTTCAGTAGGCGGAAATTCTTCAGGGATTCTTTCACAGAGCCGTGCGGTTCTTGATAACAGATTTCCTAGTTCATTTGCCAGGTCTGCATTATAGAGCTCCTTAAACCTTCTTTCGGAAAAATCACCGTCAGCAAACGGCGGGATTTCGCGCAGAAAATAGTACCGGAGCGCATCGGCACTGTATTTTTTTATCAGTACGAACGGATCAATGACGTTGCCTAGTGTCTTACTCATTTTATGTCCGTTGACCGTAAAATAGCCATGAACAAATATGGATGCGGGTGTTTTGAGTCCGGCAGAGAGAAGGAAAGCCGGCCAATAGACTGCATGGAACCGGCTGATGCCTTTGCCGATAACATGAACGTCAGCCGGCCACCAGGTGTTGTATTGTTCATCATTCCATCCGAACCCTATGCCTGACTGGTAAATATTCAAAGCATCAAACCATACGTACATACGCTGTGTATTGTCTCCCGGTACGGGAACACCCCAGTTTCGTGCACGTTCATTGCTTCGTGAAATGCTTATATCCCGGAGCGGTTGTTTGAGAAACGAAAGCACCTCATTTTTCCGTGTTTCCGGGATGATCCGCAGCGTATCCGATGAAATCAGATGCGTAATCTGTTTTTGGTATTTGGATAACCGGAAAAAGTAATTTTCTTCTTTGACTGTTTCCAATTTTTTACCCGGATGTTCGGGACATTCTCCGTGCGCATTAAGCTCCTCCGGTTCGTAAAACGATTCGCATCCGACGCAATATAAGCCTTCATACGCTTTTTTGTAAATATCTCCGGCTTTTTCACACAGCAGCCAAAGTTTTTGGCTGGCGGGATAATGGTGTTTTGTGTCGCTTCCTTTTTGCCATATGTCGAATGTGCAGCCCAAAGCCCTGGTCAGTTCCAGGAATTTGTTTGTATTTTTATCTATGAATTGCTGGACGGGTATACCGGCCTTTTCTGCGGCACGGACGTTTTTTAGGGCATTTTCATCTCCGCCGGAAAGCAGTATTGTTTTTTTTCCGAGTAAGCGGTGATACCGTGCGATGACATCACCCTGGACATACTCGAGCGCGTGCCCGATATGAGGCGGAGCATTGACATACGGAATGGCACACGTAACATATACTGATTGGCTCATGATTGGCATATTTTATCACGGAATCCGTTTTGTTGAATTCCGTAACCCCATATCAATGGCAATCATGCTTATGAGAATAAGTATTAAAAAAACCGGATTGTGCATGCCGGCATACCGGAAAAGAAGATAGGCAGTTGTTCCTATAGCAACAAGGATAGACCGGCGTAACGAGCAGAACAGGTATTGGAAAAAAAATCCGACTGCAAGTGAAAGGCATGCAATACACGCCAGGATATGCCAGATGGTTAATGGAGGAGTGATATTCACATATGCCGCCAGCGTAATGCCCAGCGTCGCGGAAAGAAGCAGGAGCTTCGGGTTCCGTTGGTTCGTATGGATACGGCTCATTGTTTTATTGTACAATGCCACAGATGCAGGTTGATTTTTTTATCTTGGTTATTGTTATAGTATCAGGATTCGGCGTGCTTGGGTTTATCGTCGTTACGGAACTTCGAAAGCTGACGGAAAAAAAGCAGCAGGATACAACCCTTACGGAATGGCTGAAAACCATGCAGGTATCCATTGAAAATACAAACAAGGCGCTTAATGACGCAATGCGGGGGCAAACGAGCGACGTAGCAAAACTTCTTCAGAGTAACACCAAACAGCTGAATGACAGGCTGGATATGGCAGCGCGGGTGATTGGCGATCTGAAGCAGAATCTTGGCGAGATGTCCGAGGTCGGTAAAGGCATAAAAAGCCTGCAGGAATTCCTACAGTCGCCAAAACTCCGGGGAAATATCGGTGAACAGGTGCTGACTGACATGATCGGTCAGACGTTCCCGAAGAATTCGTTTCATCTCCAGTATCAATTCCGCTCGGGTATGAAGGTAGACGCTGTGCTTAAAACGGACGCAGGGCTTCTGTGTGTGGATTCCAAATTTCCTATGGCGAATTTTACCAAAATGCACAAAGGCGAAACTGAGGCTGAGCGGAACGCCGCGAAAAAAGAATTTATGAATGATGTAAAAAAACACATAAATGACATAAATAAAAAGTATATTCTTCCCGAAGAAGGCACCATGGATTTTGCTCTTATGTATATCCCGTCAGAGTCCGTATATTACGAACTGGCAAACATGGAAGCACTCATGGACTATGCACGTAAGCAACGGGTGTACCCTGTCTCTCCCAATACACTGTATGCACATCTTCAGGTGTTGCTTCTTTCATTTCAGGGCAAAGACCTGGAACAGAAATCCAGACAGGTATTCCGGCTTCTGCGTGCGATACAGAAAGACTATACGAAGGTAGAGGAAAATCTTGGTGTTTTGTCCAAGCACGTCGGGAACGCATATAATATGATGGGAAACGTCTCGGGATCATTTGATCTGTTGGGACAGAAACTGTCGCAAACACAAATACTGGAGGAGAATGCCACAGAGCAGATCCTGCCTGAAAAAACTGAGCAACCGATACTAAACCCGGTTGTCCGAAGTAAATGAAAAAGCGGTGATATAATGGCTCCACGATGACTAAGCCCCCTGTTGATGACCGCAAGTTAAATGCGGCTCAAAAGCAAGCAGTTGTGTACGGCGATGGGCCGCTTCTTATCATCGCCGGTGCCGGAACCGGTAAGACGACAGTCATAACTGAACGGATCAAACACCTGATTTCCTCAGGACGCGCAAAGCCGCAGGAGATACTGGCGCTTACCTTTACGGAGAAATCTGCAAGGGAGATGGAAGAACGGACAGACGTCATTATGCCGTACGGGTATACCCAGATGTGGATATCGACATTCCATACGTTTTGTGACCGTTTATTGCGGCAGGAAGCGATACATATAGGCATGAATCCTTCATACCGGCTCATGACTGAGACTGATGCTACGATGTTTTTCCGTTCCCACCTGTTTGACTTTCATCTTGAGTATTACCGCCCATTAGGAAACCCAACCAAATTTATCGCAGGCATGCTGCAGCATTTTTCGAGGCTTCAGGATGAAGACGTGTCGCCCAATCAGTACTCTGATTGGGTGAAAGTCAAAAGTGAGGAAGATACATTAGAGTTGAAACAATACCTCGAACTGGCAAGTGCATACAAGAAATACCAGGAACTGAAAATACAAGAAGGGCTGATGGATTTTGGTGATCTTATAGTCAAGTCGCTTGAACTGTTCAGGAAACGGCCGAATATACTTGCTACATATCAGAAACAGTTTTCGTACGTATTGGTTGATGAATATCAGGATACGAATATTGCCCAAAATGAGCTCGTGCGTTTGATCGCCGGATCCAATGGGAATATAACCGCGGTGTGTGATGATGACCAGAGCATATATAAATTCCGAGGCGCTGCCGTATCAAACGTGTTAGCGTTTCGGAAACAGTTTCCAAAATCAGAGCTTATCGTGCTTACTACAAATTACCGTTCCACGCAGGCAATACTGGATGCTTCCTACCAACTGATTCAGCACAATAACCCTGACCGGTTAGAAGTGCGTGAGCATATTGACAAGAAATTGGTGTCTGCGTGCCGTGACGCGGGTATTTGGCCGAAATTACTTTACCATACCAGAGTGGAAAATGAAGCGGATGCAGTAGCAAAAGAAGTTAAAATTCTTAAGTCGAAAGCCAAAAGTCACGGAGAGGGAAATTATGAATGGAAGGATTTTGCCATATTGGTACGCGCTAACGATCACGCAAGACCTTTTGCGGACGCGCTTTCACGATACAATATCCCGTATCAGTTTTTGGGGCCGGGACAGCTTTTTCGGCAGCCGGAAATTCGGGACCTTATCTCATATCTGAAGGTGCTTTGGCGCATTGAAGACAGTATTGCGTTATTCCGGGTTCTATCGATGCCGTATTTTGACATTTTACCGCGGGACCTTGCGTTTGTGACCGTGTTTGCCCGCATGTATAACCTGACGTTATTCGAAGCGTGTGAACGCGTCGCCGGTGTTGTGTCTTGTGGCGGTATGAACGTGCCGCAACTTTCAGAAAAAACAATTACCGTCATTACGACTATTATCACTCTGCTCCACAGGCATCTCGGGCTTCTGACGAAAGAAACTGCGGGCCAAATTCTGTTTTATTTCCTTTCTGATACCGGCATGATGAAAAGCATCCTTCATTACAACGCACCGATAGACGAAAAAACCGCAGAAAATATTTCCATGTTTTTTTCGAAATTGAAAACATATGAAATAGACCATGCAGAAGCGGATGTGGCGTCCGTATTAGAATGGATAGAGCTGTCCATGGAACTGGGGGAATCCCCGAAGGCTGGCGATACCGACTGGTTTTCTAACGACGCCGTCAATATACTTACCGTGCACAGCGCGAAAGGATTGGAATTTCCGATTGTATTTCTCGTGAATCTTGTATCCCAGAGGTTTCCCACACGGGAACGAAAAGAGAGAATCCCGATCCCGGAAGAACTGATCAAGGAGGAGCTTCCCGAGGGTGATTATCACATAGAAGAAGAGAGAAGGTTATGTTACGTAGGCATGACGCGCGCAAAAGACATGCTTTTTTTGACCGGGGCAAATTATTATGGCGAGGGAAAGAGGGAAAAGAAATTGTCCCCATTTGTATATGAAGTAATACAAGAGGCATCCATAGGAGCCCCCGGTGTGCAGCCGAAGCAAATATCACTTCTGAACTGGAAATCTCAAAAAGGTGAAGATGTCCAGAATAAACCTTCCGGTACGCCGGTTACCAGTGTTTCTTATCTGTCATACTCCAGAATAGAGACATTCAGAGTATGCCCGCTCCATTATAAGCTTCGGTATATATTGCATGTACCGACACTACCGTCCGCCTCGTTGTCGTTTGGCATTAGTATTCATGAGGCGTTACGGGATTTTTATGAACTCCATGCTGCGGGCGGAAGGCCTGCCAAAGAAGTGTTATTGTCATTTCTTGATGCACGCTGGAAAAGCGAAGGATATGAGAACAAGCGGTATGAGGAGCGGATGAAACTGAGAGGCAGGGATTACCTGACGCAGTATTACCAACAGGCATACGACTCTCATACCCACATTGTTGCTCTTGAGCAGCCTTTTACCGTGCCCGTCCAATACGAAGGGAAAACGCTGAAAATCGGAGGGAAAATTGACAGGATAGACCAGCTTCCGGACGGAGGGATAGAGATTATTGACTATAAAACCGGCAGCATGCCAAGTAAACGCAATGTCGATGCGGATTTACAGCTTTCTATGTATGCAATTGCGGCGAGTGAGATTCCCGGCGCGCCGTTTGGAAGGAAACCTAAAGACATTACGCTCTCTTTGTATTTTCTGGATACCCAAAAAAAAATATCAACCGTGCGAAGCCCCGCACAGCTTGAGAAAGAAAAGCGGTTGATTGTGGATATTGCCAGGCAGATAGAGCAATCGGATTTCCGTTGTTCGGGAAACATGCTTTGCAGGAATTGTGAGTACGCATTATTCTGCAATTCCCAGTAACATACGCAGGAATTGTATAGGGATATTGACATGGACATATGAATCGTACAAGATAACTGTATATGGCAAAGAATCAGAAGTCCTCTTCACACGTCATATCGTTTGTTTTCATGATAGCATTTGCCGTTATTATGGCGGTTATCGGATATGCAACCTGGAAAGGCGGGATGTTTGAATTGCGCAGTAAAGCATCCAATACGATGGGAATTATAAAATCCTGGACGTTTGCGAAAGATAAGGAAGGGTGGTTGGCATATGATTTCGGAAAATCGCTTGTTGCATCCCAGGATACATCCGGTAGACCGAAAGCAGGAGGTATATATACATTGGTTATCGGGCCGAAATACCAGATTCAAAAGACATATAAAGACTGCAGTAATAATCGTTGTAAAACTAGAAAATATACGTATGAACTGAAGCCGCGCATCCAGAATTCTAAAGTGGATGCAGAATTGCTTTATTCGAAAAACTCTTTCCGCATGAGGCTTTCAGTAACCGGAGAACGGCAATGTCAGGCGCCGCCGGCATGTATGTTTCTGCGGGTGCCGTGCGCTCCGCAGGACGGAGTAGTGTATTGTGACAAGGATACATATGTTGCTACTTCCGGAGAAGTTCTTGTTATGCCTAAAAATATGGAAGTGCCGGTATCGGTGTCGTACCGTTTGCGCGGAAAACGATCATTCGAGCCGCCGGTGACCATGAAAGTCAATGCAGACGCTGGTATGCAGGATATATCATTCGACTTTCCTGAATCTGTGGTAAGAAAAAGGATTGACGTCATCCAGGTATCGTTTGAGGCAATCAGAAAATACCCGAATGTCCTTGTACAGATAGAAGAGATTCAGATTCAGAGCACTAATCCCACACCAACAGAAGAGATTACCCCCGGTTCTCATGTGTCCTGCAATACTGATTCAGATTGCCTGAGCGGGTGGTCCTGCCGTTCGACGCCGTGGGAAGGTTGTCCGGATAATTCGCAATGCGCACATGCGCCGTATTGTTACCCTCCGCCTTCGACGGATGCGATCATTTCATGCGGATCAGATGGTGATTGCCCGTCTTCGTGGACGTGTCTTCCTGCTCCCGGCGGCCCGTGCCCGAATGACGGGTCTGTGTGTCCGAGATGCTATCCAAAACAAGACTTATTTACATGTCCGGAAAACGGATATATAAATTGTTTTCCGACCATAGGTAAGAATCGATCGTATAGGTGCAGTACAGAATATACTAATTGGGCGAAAGTACATTGTCCTGACATTAAGATAGCTTACTAGAACGGAAAAAATTAGGGCAATACAGGGTAATACAACGGTATTCCTCCGAAGCCTTCTTTAAATTTCGTAAATCCTTTCCATTCCGTATTGTTGTCCGGCATGCGTTCGTCCCACACGCCTAAAAAATCAAAAACAGTGCATCCGTGCAGTTTTGCATTTTTCACAGCTTCCCATACCAACAGTGTCGGGGCAAAGAGGCGTTTCCCTTTTTTTGTAGCTCCGGCTATCCAGTAATATGCCCGGCTATTCCAGTACAGCATGAGGACGCCGCCTACAAGAGATCGGTTTGCATCGTATGCCAGAAGACAATCGCTGCGATTTTTTGCCTCGGCAAACAGGATGTCCTGCCCGTGAGTTGTGATGCGTCCGAGAAACCCGGCTGATTTCGCCTTTACGGAAAGCAGTGAACGGATGTCTTTGGTTATATTTATTGTGACACCAAGTTTTGCCGCCCGCCGGATGCCCCTGCGTTTTGCTTCCGAAAACGATGTGAATAGTTCCTGTTCAGGCCTTTTCAGGTCGATAAGGATGGTTTTTGTCGGCAGGAAATAATCCGTGTGTATCCGCGCATGTTTTTTTGCGATAGAAATCCACTGTGAAAATTCTTGCTGTGTAACGCGTGCATCCGGTTCTATTGCTATACTGCGGGTATGGTATTTCTGAAGCAAGGGTACCAGGGTGTTTAACCGGGGGAGGATGTGCGGCCGTTGGATCTTTACCAGACTTCCGAGTATCGGGAAACGCTTAATATAGATATAGGTCCGGTCTATTTTTTCGACAGTCCATCCCAGTTTTCGGATATAAGAAGCATAAAAGGCTGACTGCTGTATTTCCATAGATACGCGTTATCGGATTATTTTTTCGCCTTTATCCGAAGGAAAAACCACCGGAAAGAATCAGCGACCTGATAGATGCGATACATAGCCGGCTGCTGTACCAGATCGAATGAACCGATAGATGTGAGAAGATCTGGGGAAAAGCCTTGTTTGAACCTATGGAACCCGTACCATGGATTTTTGGGATTAGGATGAGGCCCGAGTGCGCCCCATAAATCAAAGGCGGTATATCCGTGCCGTTTGCCCCACCGGGCGATTTCCCAAAGCAGCAATACCGGTGCCATCACTTCCCGATGATTGCGGGATGATGCGCCGTACGGATAATAGATAGTATGCTTCCAGCAGAATACGATCCAGGCTGCAAGTATATGGCCATGGTATGTCGCCGTAAATAATCTGGCGATATTCGCTGCGTGCATAATCCGCCACATAGTGCTGTGGTATGTTTCATCGTGTGCATAGAAACCCTGCCGTCTGGTCGTTTCTTTATTGAGCGCAAGATACGCCAAAAAAGCCTTGGGGGAATTATCCTCCTGAACGATTACACCATGTTTTTTGGCTACGCGTATGTTGTAACGGGTTTTTTGATGCATGTTAGAAAGCAGTTCCTCTTCGGATTTCGTTAAATCCAGCACGAATGTATATTTGGTAAACAGCGGGCGGTGGGAAGCGCGCAAGTCGTGATTATTTCCAATACTTATTTTCTCTTGTACAGGAACATCCGGTTCTAACTGAATGAATACTGCGTGTTTTTTTTTGCCGATTGTTTCCAGTGCTTCGAGCATTCTGCGAGTGGGAAGCGGGCCTTTTGGGAAATATCCGATCACTGCATGCGTATGGGGAATGTCATGGAAGGTGAGTTGACCGAACGGCGTACGGACCAGGTCAACACCCATGGCAGTACGGAATTCGCCCCATGCCCAGGACTGCAAAGGATGTGAAGCGTGCTTATCGAACATTTTTTGGTCGATAGTGGGTTTTTGGATTGTCATACCGATACAGGATACGTTTCTATTATCTCTTGTTTACCGGCATGATACAATGGTGACCGATGGATACAGGCAGGAGAGCTACGCAGAAACATGTGCAGATTTCATGGTTGCCGATAGACAGCCGGCTAGTACCATCTATTTTTTCCTTCGGACGGGTTCGGGGAATTGCACGGATATTTTTACTTGTTGAAATGCTTCTTGCGGTGCTTGTCGTTGTCGGGACGTGTATGCAGGTCATTCTACTGGTTTTTTTTAGATGAGAAGATCTTCCGATTGGAATCCCCTATCGGACGATAGTGATGCCTGCAGATGACGCATATGTTCCGGAATGTCGGCCACGAACCTGGAGATCATATTTTGCGTACGGACACCGAAATACAGGCGCCGGTTCGCGTAGGTCAGATGTATTTTTTCTTTTGCCCGGGTAATGCCGACATAACAAAGCCTTCGTTCTTCTTCCAGTTCTTCGCGTTCCAGAAGAGACCTGCTGTGCGGGAAAATCCCTTCTTCCATACCGATCATGCATACGACAGGAAATTCAAGACCTTTTGCTGAGTGGAGCGTCATGAGCGTGACTGCCTTTCGTTGTTCATCACGGGTTTTCAGGTGCTTAGGTGCATATGTCTGTTCCATCAGTGCGATGTTTTCAAGGAATTCAGAGAGTATGGGATATTCGGTAGCAACAGATCTGAGTTCCTTGATGTTTTCCAGACGGTAATTTTCTTCTTCTACGTTAGCGTCATAGAGCTGAAGATAGTGTGTTGCTTCCAGAACGGCATCCAGCAACTCACGTGTCGTGTGTTCTATCAGTGCTGAATCTTTTTGCACTGATTGCGAGTAATCAAGGAATTTTTTCATTCTTCCTTTGCCAAGTTTTTCTGCACGTGTATATGAGATAGTATCTTTGGGATTTGCTAAAAGCCGAAGGTATGCAAGAATATCCTTAATTTCTTTGCGTTCATAAAACCGGATTCCTCCGACTAACACATACGGGACACCGCCGCGAAGGAATATTTCTTCGAGTACCCTTGATTGAGCGTTTGTGCGGTATAGCACGGCAAAATCTGAAAACGGCCTGCCTGATTGCAGGATTACCTGAATAATGTACGTTGCCTCGTCCTGTTCGTTTCTGGCTTCATAGAGGGTGATCTGTTCTCCTGTTCCGTTATCCGTCCAGAGATTGAGAATTGGGTGCGATGTATTTTTTTCGATAACACTGAATGCTGCGTTCAGTATAGTTTGGGTTGATCGGTAATTCTGTTCCAGATGAAAGACAGATACTCCGGAATAGTCCTTTTGGAAATTCGAAATGTTCCGAAAATCGGCCCCTCTCCACCGGTAAATGCTTTGCGATGCATCACCGACGACCGTAATATTGTTCCATCGTCTGGACAATAGCTTCGTAAGCTCGTACTGGGCTTTGTTTGTATCCTGATATTCATCAACGAGTACGTAACGGTATTGTTCCTGATATGTTCCGGCAGTGCCGGCATGATTGCGCAGCAACTGTACTGTTTTTGCCAGCAGGTCATCAAAATCCAGTGCATCGTTGTCCAAGAGCAGTTTTTGGTACCGCAGATACATACGCGCGACTGTTTCCTGGAAGATCCCGCGGGCAAACGCCGGATATTCAAGAGCAGTAATCAGTTCATTCTTTGCCTGTGATATGGTTGCAAGTGCTGTGCGCGGATTGTATTGTTTCGTTGAAATATTCAGTGTGCCCATGACATCTTTTATTGCCTCTATTTGGTCAACATCATCATAAATTACAAAATTTTTTGATACATTGATATGTGCGCCGTCGCTTCGTAGTATCCGTGCGCAAAGAGAGTGGAAGGTTCCTGCAAAGGGAAGATGTACGTTTCCTTTTAATAGTGAGCGGATACGCCCTTTCATTTCCTGCGCTGCCTTGTTTGTAAATGTGAGCATGAGGATATGCTCGGCCGGAATGTGTTTTTCGTACAACAGATACGCGGCGCGATAGGTAAGCGTCCGGGTCTTTCCGCTTCCGGCACCGGCAAGAATCAGTACGGGCCCGTCGGTATGTTTTACAGCTTTTTTCTGGTCTGTATTAAGATCGTTGAGAAGGGGAGAAGACATAGAGTATAATAGTATCATAATGCGCACGAAGCATTTTATTCTCGGAAACTGGAAATCAAATAAGACCCTTCAGGAAGCAGAACGCTGGAAACAATCATTTGAGAAGAGTATTCCGGCTTTGTCTGACAAAATAACAGTAATAGTTGTACCGGCATTTCATCATTTACCTGTGTTTTTAAAACGGTCTTCTGATTATGCTTTGGGTGCGCAGGATGTTTCTCAATTTGAACCCGGATCATACACAGGGGCAATTGCTGTTGGCATGCTGACAGGATTGGTGCAGTATGTGATGGTCGGCCATTCGGAGCGGCGGAAGCATTTTGGAGAAACAGACGAAATCGTTGCGCAAAAGGTTTTACAGGTAATTACGCATGGATTGTCTCCTGTTGTATGTGTTTCAGATGTGTTGCAGGTCGAAAAATTGGTCCGGCTGGTGCCGGCATTTGAAGCAACCGGGATACTATTGTATGAACCATTGTTTGCAGTAGGATCCGGCACACCGGATACGCCGGAAAACGCAAATAAACAGGCACGGAAAATTACACATGTAGTGCGTATCCCGGTATTGTACGGCGGGAGTGTTGTTCCTGAGAATGTGAAATCGTTTATGGGTCAGCCGGATATTTCCGGAGTCGGCGTAGGGAAGGCAAGTCTGGAATCAGACATTTTTGCCTCGCTAATCCGTGCTGCAGTAAGTTGATACAATAATTACAACACCATCCCCAGAAGCAGTAAGAGTATCCCTCCGGCGATTGTTGCGGCTCCAAGTATGCCCGGACCGATGCCTGCAACCGGAATTCTTGGCGTGGGAAGCGGTGTCGGAGACGGGTTCATACCCGGAGTTGCGGTAGGCTCCCATGTATCTGTCGGAGTTGCCGTCGGACCCTCGGTTGGTGTGGTACTTGGGCCCGGGGTAGGCGTGTTGGTCGGCGTCGGCGTCGGACCCGGTGTTTCCGTCGGGGTGATTGTGGGCGTTGGTGTTTTGGTAGGCGTCGGACCCGGTGTATTGGTAGGCGTCGGAATCGGTGTATTTGGTGTAATGGAGAAGACGAGCTTGCAGTTGGAACTTACCGCATACGGAGTAGCCTGCGGTACAGTAGGAGCGACCGACTGGTCAGTATCCAGTTTCGTTGAGGTAATGTATGCCACAACACCGATTCCGATTGTGAGAAAGGTGACCAGTAATAAATACCAGTATTTCTTCAAAAAGTTCATATCATTTCCATGCATTGTCTACAAACACTTCCGCATCTATGACAAAATCCGTAACGCCGGTTGGTACTGTGTATGTTCTGATGAATTCTCCTGCATTGTTTGATGATGTTGATTCCGTCCATGCACTTCCGTTGACCCGAAACCGTGCTCTTTCCGGATTACCGTTTCCTTTGACGGCAAGGATAACCGTGTCACCCGGAAGCAGTGTAGACGGAGTGACCTGTACACCATTCTTGTAGATTTTCAGATAGGTGCAGGAATGGATGACCGGGGTGGCAGTAGGAAGACCCGGCCCGTCATCGTCATCACCATTGTCATCGTCACCACCGGTACCACACCCGACACCATCAGTGCCTCCCCCGATGCAATTTGTCCAATGCCAGTCAGTACAAGCATATTCCATTCCTTGTACTCCTGAGCATCCTGTGCCTGGAGGTACACAATGAAATCCTGAAGGACGGCTTCCTCCGCATAGTGTTGTGCAAGCAGATTCATTTGATGATCGGCATGCTGTAATAAGTTGATTTAACCGATCGCACGCTTGCTGATTGCCCGCTTGACATAAATCTTTTAAATCAGTTCCGCTATATTGTTCTCCCCATGCCCTGCTTCGGATATCCGCAAGCTGTTGGTTTTGCTGGGACACAAAATACACGCCGACAGGAAGAGATAATAACAATAGTGCAATGACAGCCATGAGTATCTTGGATATGCCTTTGCTTTTGTGAGGCGGGGCATACTGCGGCGGCTTCGCTTTTGTATCAGCGGCAGGAGTAACATTTGCAGGGATTTTTGGTTCCAGAATAGCTGAAATAAGCTGGTCAGCAGCCTGGTTTTGGGTTGCCGTGTCTGTTTCTGCATGGGTTTTTTGCTGTTCAATAGGTGGCTTTGGAAGAACCGGATCGGGCGCCGGTTCCTGTGGCAATGCTGGAGTTGGGGTTGTATCCGTTTGCGGAGGTGGGTTATCCTGTGGAATTGGTTTTGAATCTTGTGAGGATGCTAAATCAGCCGGCGTGGTTTGAGCGGCTTCATCTGTTGCTTTTTGTGCACTCTGAAGTATATCCTCAGGCATAACTATTTAAATACACAAAGACAGCCCTTGAGTTGTCAGGCGTATATTACTAGCGTAGTGCGAACATGAAGCATAAGTCAAGTATATAGTATTTGTTTTTATAATAGAAACATGATCATGCCCCCTGCTACAAAAAGGAAGCCTGAAAGGGTCAAAATAATCGTAGGCAGTCCGGACCCTGTTTCCGGTATCGGTTCGCCGGTAAGATCCTCTGTGGGTTCGGGAGTAACTATATCCGTCGGAGTAAGCGTGGCAGACGGTGTAGCATCTCCCAAAACCTGTGTGCCGCTTTTCAGGATTGTAAATGTATGCGTACGAGTAACCGTCTTTTTCAGTTTGTCGACAGTGGTGATGGTAATGCTTTGTTTTCCTTCGGATAGCGGGTGTTTTGGTGTAAAGCGCCAGAGACCGTCTTTTCCGACAATGACATTTCCGGTTTGTATGTGTTGAATGCCCACAATAATTGAGACCTGGTTTCCCACGACTCCTGTCCCCTGAAACAACGGGACGTTTGTTGTAAGACGTGCGCCGTCATCCGGTTGTGTAATGGAAACCAATTGTGTGGTACGAGCCGTTTGTTGGCCTAAGACGGCAGGTGATAAAGCGGGATCTGGCGTGATAGCCGGCGTGGGCTGTTTTGGTACTATTGATGTTTGTGCCTGTATATTGCGATAATCATATGTTTTCCCGATCTTCATTGAAGGAACCGGATTGTCATTGAGCGTGTCCGTGATTGCGGTCGATTCACCATGGATTGATCGGATCGTGATAGATTCGACAATGCGCTCATCATATGGGATATAGCGGGATAAATCATGTGATCTGGTAATGTGAAGAGGAATAACCCATGATCCTGTTTCTGTTGCCATTCCGGAAAGCATCTGTCCGCCTTCAAGTTGTACATATACAATTGATCCGGCTGCGGGCGACCCGTCTGCAAGAGCTACGGAGCCATATGCAGGTTCCATTACCTTTTCCTCCAGCTTGGGTATTACAGGACCGGTTGACACTGTATAAGAAGATGTCCCTTTTTGATATGGTATTCCGTTTGACAGGATGCGGATGTTGTACGTCGTATCGGGATTTGCGTTGCGGACAATGACACTGTGCTCGGTGTATGAGCCAAGAACCGGCATGTTGTTTGATAGCGCATTTGTTTCGTCTCGTTGGTCATATGCCGTAATCAGTGTTTTTCCGTAAACAATGACTGCTCCTGTGGCAGATGTTTTTGTCAGCCATGTAACGGTAAATGACGTGTCGCTGATATTGGAGAATGTGACATGTATCGGTTCCGCAGTATGACCGGCTCGGGAAAGCAAGGGAGTGATACGGTTAAAGGCAATGTTAAACACAAACAGAACACCTACCAAGAGGGCAATGCCAAGAAGTGTGGGAATCCGCCGGTGTTTCATATTATTGCACTATGTCATATGTTTGTTTTTCCTGCAAAAGTTCCAGTGTATCCGTGTCAATGTTTGATGATAAAGGAAGTATGGCTTTTTGAACCGGCAAGCTTATTGTTGATGTTTTTGAAGTTAGAGCAAGTTCAAAAAATACCCACAAGGCCACGGTCATCGTGGTAAATACGGATATAAGCAGTAGATCCTTGTCGTTGTTTTGTATCATTATTGTACAGAATAAAACGTTGTGAGCTGTAAAGACAATTGTAATACTTCCCCTGATATACCGTGTTGCTTAATGGATATATTGTTTATATTTGTAATTCTCCGTAGTTGAAGCAGGTATTCGAAAAATGATTTGATAGCACTATATGATCCGGTGAGTACGACACCGAATGAATACTCCTGGAGCGGTTTTGTATTTGTAAGACTCGCCCCCGGTGTGGAGTGGTCTATTGTTATCGGGACTTCCGGGATTTGGATAGCAGATACGGAAGCCTGTGACATATTTACGATGGTAGATATCTGCCGGGCAAGAATAACCGCGTCCGGTTTTGAAGGAAGTGCCTGGTCTAATACCGGAAGCGCGTCTTGTATCGATTCGTATGACGACTGCGCTTCAATGAGCGAGGTAATTTTGGATTCCATGCGTTGATTAAGCGCCTGTTTATCCTCAATTTCCCGTTGCAGATGAATAATAGTTGCTGCTGTAGGACGGACTGCATACCAAAGAAACAGTGATATTGCCAAAAAAGAAAATACGACAGATGTCGTTGCACGGAATTTCGGCTTTTTCATTGCCGGAACCATATCCGTGTAGTATCGCCGGAAACGGCTGTTTTCATTTTGAATAATATGTGGCAATGCCATACTCGTACTTATTTTTTTTGGCCGGCATGTACGTCGGCAGTAACCTGAAAAGAGATGCCTGTTATGGCATCCCTTTTAACGCTATTTAAGGCAAGATTTGTGAGCTGTTTAACCGATTGAAGATTTGAAAGCACTTGCGCAAATCCGTATGTGCTGGCTGCCCGAGCTTCAATGGTTAATCTGTTGTTATGAAGGGATAATGAATGAATATATACGTCAGCCGGCAATAATACTTCCATACTTGTGACGATTTCTATTGGTTTGGACTGGTCAATAAGGATTGTACGCGCGTTTTTCAGACGTTCCTGGAGGGACCGGATGGATTTTTCAAATTCCGTATTTGCTTCTAGAATAGCTTGTTTCTGGGTTACCTCTTCCGTAAGATCCGTATTTTTTCTGTCGAGACTGAATCTGGAAATAAATGCAAGAAGTACGACGATTTCCGTGGTGATCATGATATACCTGCCGTAGGTTGTCGCCCATGAAACAATACGTCCCCACGGTGTGTGTTCGAGGTCTTGTTGGCCAAGCAAATTAATCCGAATGGTTTCGGCAGGCATACACTGAGTATATCAACTGTGTTGCGGAATGAAAATATACGGAGAACGGATGTTTACATTAGGCAACTGACCGTTTTGCCAGTCTGGATTTGATACGTTTTGCCTTGTTTTTATGAATGAGTCCTTGCTTTACTGCCTTATCCGCGCTCGAGAATGCTTTTGACATGAGTGACGGTGTGTTACCCTTTTTTGCCTGTTTGATGGCGTGGTGGAGTTTTTTGCGGAGGGCGTTGTTTGAAACCGTTCGCGATCGGTCTCTGCGCAGTTTCTTGATGGCTTGTTTTGTGATCGGCATAGGCTCAAAGTATATATCAGCAGGGTCTGGTGGGTCAAGTCGCTGGGAATTATAATAGACAGGTGATCATGGTTAAAACATTTTTGGAAATCATCACAAGAAGGCAAAAAACCGTGGGGTCTGCGGCAATGGTGCTTGCCATGATGGTGTTATTATCCCGGGTTCTTGGTCTTATACGGGACAGGTTGCTTGCATCGTATTTCGCACCAGACGCACTTGGAGTGTATTTTGCCGCTTTCCGGATCCCTAATGTTATTTTTGAGCTTTTGGTCATGGGCGCAATGTCTTCAGCTTTTATTCCTGTGTATGCAAAGTATGTCGCAAGAAATCAGGAGGAAGAAGCCAGGCGGATTGCGGCAGGCCTGATAAATATCAGTCTTATTGTGTTTGTCATCATTGCTATTCCGTTGTACATACTTGCTCCGTGGCTTTCAGGGCTTATCGCACCGGGTTTCCGTGCTGACCAGATACAGCAAATGACGCAATTTACGAGGTTTATGCTGTTTTTCCAGGTTATACCGCTGTTGGTCGGGAACGTATGCACCGGAATATTGCAATCACATCATCTTTTTTTGATTCCTGCACTTGCGCCTGTGCTGTATAACGTAGGGATTATCATTGGGGTTATCTTTTTTACTGTCTGGGCAGGGATATGGGCCCCTGTGTATGGTGTAGGAATTGGCGCGGTATTGTTTGTCCTTATTCAGGTACCGGCATTGATACATGTCGGATATAGACACTCGAGAGAGTGCAATCCTAAGCGACCCGGCATAATGGAAATCGGAAAACTGATGGCGCCCAGGACGTTTGGATTGGCGGTAACGCAAATAGATACAACTGTAGATTTGATACTTGCCAGCCTTTTAGGTGCCCGAATGGTGACAATATTTGTGTTTGCCCAGCAGTTACAGCAGCTGCCCATCGGGTTGTTTGGTCAAACTATTGCACAAGCAGCTTTGCCGCAACTATCTTTCGTGTCTGAGCAGGATAAAAAAAATGAGTTTATACGTATTCTTCATTCTGCAATCCATCAGATTTTGTTTCTTGTACTTCCGGCGTCTGCGTTGTTTGTGGTCCTTCGGATTCCTGTGGTCAGACTTGTTTACGGTGCGTCACAATTTGATTGGGCTGCAACCGTTGCGACCGGAATGACGCTTTCGGCATTTAGTGTTTCGTTATTCGCACAGGCAATGGTTCAAATACTTGCCAGAGGGTTTTATGCAATTCTAGACAGCAAAACCCCTGTGATTATCGGTATTGTTTCTGTTTGTATTAACACGCTGGTGAGTGTCATAAGCATTATGGTCTATCATCAGCCGATATGGGCGTTGGGCGTATCCACGTCTATTGCCAGCATCATACATGCGGTATTATTGGTATTTTTCATGCACAAAAGGGTGCCGGGGTTTCTTTCTTCTTTATTTATCGTTCCGGTTGTGAAAATGGGTGTTGCTGCAATAATTACTGGGATAGCGCTGTATTTGCCGTTAAAGCTGTTTGATCAGCTTGTGTTTGATACGACACAGGTACTAGGGCTTATGTTGTTGACGGGGGTTTCAGGGATTATCGGACTTATTACATATATGTTTCTTTCCTGGGTTATGGATGTTGATCAGGTACATGATGTGTTGCGGATTATGAGACGTATTCAAAAAGTCCGCATGTTTTCTTTAGAACCGGCCCAGGAAGTCATGGGTGGTACGGCATCGGATATCCCGCATAATACTATGTGAAATTTACAATGCTACCGCCGTGATTTCGTGTATCACGACGCTTTGCGGGGACATAATCACAGTGAACGCGAGTGATGACGTGTCGGTGGAAACGGTGCTTGTTGTTGTTTTTCCCAGTAGAAACGTTTGTTTGATAGAATACGTACCGGGTCGTATTCCCGTGAGTGTGACCGGTACTGTTTCGCTATGGCTTCCGCGCTGATCGAAGTTTACTAATAAAACCCGAATAACATTATTCTGTGTAGACGCATATCCGGTCACCCACGATCCTTCTCCGGTAAGCAGTAGTCGTTTTCCTGCCATTTGGTCGAGAAATGAATACACGTAATATCGTGGTTTTTTTCGCATTCCTTGCGACTCATGGGCAATAAGGCCCCATCCGGCGTTTTCATTTTCGTTCGGCCCGTCTTTTAATTCGAATGTAAACAGATACGTCGGCCCGCCGGATTGCAGTTGCCTGACAACTGCGGCAGTGTGTGCTGCAGCATAGGAGGTGCCGTAGGCTGCACTTTTTGCTCCAGTAAAACCGAATTCTGTTATCAGTTTTGGTTTGAGTGTATATGTAGGGTATGGAAGGAGCGCTTTGATTACGTTCCTTTGGTCCTGAGCAAAACGTTCCGGATCAGGAAGGTAAGAATGCCAGGAGAAGAAGTCAAGGCGGAGTTTTGATTCGACAAGGGATGTAATCCATCGGGTATACATCCCGGTTGTAGCGGGACCTCCAAGATAGAATGGATTAACTGCGGCGGCGGCGTTTGCTCCTATCGCTGCATACCTATATAAAGTAAGGTAGTTTTTTTCACCGGAAAGCCCCCATTTGCCGAACTGTTCAAGATCCGGTTCGTTCCATACTTCATAGTATACCCCGCGCAGGTTTCTGTTTGGTTTGCCGCTGAAATGCTCGATCGTTGCTTGTACTACAGCGGCCCATTCGTTCCAATCATTCGGCGGATTTATGATACTTCCGTCTTTTGCAATTGCCGATGGCATATAGGACAGGGACAAGACCGGTGTTGCACCTGTTGAGAGGATTGTCGTGATGACGGAATCAAGTTTTGTCCAGTCAAACCGGAGGCCGGAGCCATCCCTGGATACAACACCATAATGGTCATAGATATGATCGATGCGGATATATTTCGGGTTTAGCGCCCGGATATCAGACATAAGCGGAGCAAGCATATCCGTCGACTCTTCCCCTCCCTGGGCGAATGCATGATAGAAGTCCGTTTTTATTGGCTCAAGCTGTATGGTGACATTAACAGTGATAGCTGCCGGTTTACCTGTTGCACGGGAAAGAAGGGTAACTGTTTGCTGGATAACTAAAAGAAACAGGGGGAGAAAAATAAGAAGCGCGATAAACGAAATCAGGTTGGTTGTTCTCGACGAAATATGCCGGATATACATGCTCATATGTAATATGTATCTTATTTAAAAGCGACAGGAATGAATAAACCAGAAAATAATAACAGCGTTCCAAGACCGAGTAAAAGCAGCGTTGTTTCTACCGTGCCGGACACAGGCATATCTTCGCCGGTGAGCTCATCATCCGATCCTGCAACGGTAAATGTTATTGTCGCTGTATCCGTTTCTCCTGTTTCAGGGTTGAGCACAGCGGCAATAATCGTATGATCACCGCTTGTAAGCGGTTCAGTCAGTGTATAGGACCAGTTTCCGTCTGGATCCGCAGTAACGGATGTCGTTATCTCTTCATCTGAATGGATGACGATGGTGACTGTGCTGTCAGGAGGAGCTGTCCCGGATACGGTGGGTGTTTGGACTGACACTGTTTCGTATTCAATAGGTGATGTGATCAGAATTGCCGAAGAAGTAGCGCTTCCTGTGGGGGTTGCCGTAGGATATATTGAGCCGGTCGGAGTCAAAGCCGGTGTAGCCGTAGGATTTGTAGGGCCGGCAGAACCCTGAATCGTTATAGTCGCAGGAGTCGTGCTTGTAAGCACGTTCACGCTTCCTTCACCGAGCGCCCCGGCAAACGAGTCTGCCGCAAACCGTACTGCTACAGGAGAAGATGTTGCGGCAAGCGCTTTCATTTTTAGTGTGGCAACCAGCCCTGTACCGGTAACCGGTGTTGTAGTATTTGCTGCTCCAAGCGCGATAGAAGCTGCACCGCTGCCTACAACACCTGAGGATATTATGTTCGGGAACATCGTGCCATTGTGAATCCATTCCGCTTCCAGTTTTTCCGGATCGAATGCGAGGCTGACTTGTACGGCGACTACCTGATTATCAGCAGTATTCATGCGCACTTCGAGGGTAAATTCATCTCCGACATTTTTTTGTACGGAAGCAGGAGAAATGGTCATTGTTGTTGCGGGTGCAGCTTTTTTGCGGATTTCCTGATTCCGCATGGATAAAAAAACCGTAACAGGAATCGCAATAAGCGTAATCAACAGAACAATAATTACAACAATTCGTTTCATGTCTTTTTCCATTATGAAGAATAGCTCCTATGAGTGCAATAGGGTTCCACTTGACAGGGGTTAGCACTCAATGTATATTAGTGCTAAAATGGATCCAATAACTGAATTGACGCCAAGACAAATACAAATACTGAAGGCAATTATTGATGAATATATTGCTACTGCGGAAATGGTCGGTTCCGAGACGCTTGAGAAAAAGTATAACCTCGGCGTATCTCCTGCAACTATCAGGAATGAAATGGTTCGGTTGACCGAACTGGGGATGCTGCATCAGCCGCATACGTCTGCCGGCAGAAGCCCGACGCCCGTAGCGCTCCGGTATTATGTCAATCAGCTGATGAAGCCAAAGGACCTTTCTGTTGCGGAAGAAGTAGCTGTCAAGGAAAAAATCTGGGATTACCGGCAGGAAGTCGATAAGTTGCTCCGTGAAGCAACAAAGGCATTGGCTGAAAAAACAAAAACATTAGCGATCACGGCAACAAATGAAGGAGATCTTTATTACGCCGGTGCCGCGAACCTGTTGGAAATGCAGGAATTTTATGATTATCAGCTTACCCATGCATTATTCGGAACACTTGATGAGTACGGGTTTTGGTGGCGCGTTTTGGAGAAACACGAAGACCCGTTTTCGATTCTGGTCGGTGAAGATTTGTCAGGCATTCTGAATCAATGCGGGTTTGTATATTATAAATTTGTTACTCCCCATATGTCCGGTGCTATCGGAGTTATCGGTCCTTCCAGATTGAATTATCCATATGTGATTCCTTTTGTCAGGTATATGGGCAACCTTATCAGTGAGTATGCACCGCAGGAGTAATCCATAACACACTATGAAAAAGAGAGATGAAAAAAAGAATCAGATAGCAAATCAGGAGAAGCAAGGTGAAAAAACCGGAGAGGATTGGAAAGAAAAATATCTTCGGGTTCTTGCAGATTATCAGAACCTTGAGAAACGAACAGATGAAAGAATAACTGCAATACGCATCTATGCTGCAGAATCTTTTATCGCGCAACTGTTGCCGGTTGTTGATACGTTTGATAGAGTGCGTCAGCATATCCAGGATCCCGGTTTAGATCTTGCACACAAGGAGCTTATGCAGGTGCTTACTGCGCAGGGAGTTACGAAAATTGAAGTAAAAGGACAAATATTTAATCCGATGTTCATGGATTGCGTGGAAGTTGTCCAAGGAGATGAGAATGTCGTTTTGGAAGAAGTGCTTCCCGGGTATACTATGAGGGAAAAAGTATTGCGGGTAGCGAAAGTAAAAGTAGGAAAGGAAATGGTATTTAAATAAAATTAGAAGGAGGGTATATATGGCAAAAATAATCGGTATTGATTTAGGGACAACGAATTCCTGCGTCGCAGTTATGGAGGGAGGAGCGCCGAAGGTAATTCATTCTGCGGAAGGAAGAAATGTAATACCGTCTGTCGTAGATCCTGTAAAAAATATCGTCGGTGATGTTGCGAAGCGGCAAATGGTACTGAATCCCAAGTCTACGGTGTTTTCTGTCAAACGGCTGGTCGGTCGCAAGATGACTGATGATTCCGTAAAGAAAGATATGAAATGGCTGCCGTATGCCATTAAAGGCGGTAAGAATGACATGGCTGTGGTGGAAGTCGAAGGGAAGATGTTTACTCCGCAGGAGATATCAGCAAAAATTCTGGCAAAAATAAAGGCAGATGCCGAAAAGTATCTCGGCGAGCCGGTCAAACAGGCGGTTATTACCGTACCTGCATACTTTGATGACAGCCAAAGGCAGGCAACTAAGCAGGCGGGAGAGATTGCAGGGCTTGAGGTTATGCGTATTCTCAATGAACCAACTGCTGCTTCGCTTGCCTATGGGCTTGATAAAAAAAACGCACATACGATTGCCGTCTATGATTTGGGAGGAGGCACGTTTGATATTTCCATACTGGAGCTTGGAGATGGAGTATATGAGGTGAAGTCTACAAACGGCGATACGCATTTGGGAGGCGATGATTTTGACCAGACAATTCTTGATTATCTAGCAGATGAATTTAAAAAGGAAAACGGAGTGGATTTGCGGAAAGACGCACAAGCTTTGCAGCGCCTGAGGGATGCTGCGGAGAAGGTGAAGATTGAACTGTCGTCATCCATGGAAGCTGAGATTAATCTTCCGTTTATAACCCAGGGAAAAGAAGGGCCGCTGCATTTGGTAACGAAGCTGACGAGGGCAAAGCTCGAATCCCTGGTGGACGGGCTTATCCAAAAGACTATTGATCCGGTGAAAAAAGCACTGGATGATGCAAAATTGAAAGTTTCTGATATCAATGAGGTTGTCCTTGTGGGTGGTATGACCAGGATGCCAAAAGTTATTGAGACGGTGAAGAAGTATTTCGGCAAAACACCAAACGCGTCAGTAAATCCGGATGAAGTAGTAGCCATTGGGGCGGCAGTACAGGCCGGAGTGCTGACCGGGGATGTAAAAGATGTTGTCCTTCTGGATGTGACGCCGCTTACTTTGAGCGTTGAAACATTGGGAGGAGTGTCTACACCAATGATACCCAGAAATACAACAGTGCCGACAAGCAAGTCGGAGATTTATTCTACAGCTGCCGATAACCAGACATCCGTGGAAATAAATATCCTTCAAGGAGAGCGTCCGATGGCGACAGATAATAAATCGCTCGGCCGGTTTATTCTGTCGGGAATTCCTGCGGCGCCCCGAGGCGTGCCGCAGGTAGAGGTGACGTTTGATATTGATGCAAACGGCATCCTGAATGTTACTGCCAAAGATAAGGCAAGCGGAAAAGAAAGCTCAATAAAGATTACCGGGTCAACCGGGCTTTCAAATGACGAGATCGAGAAGATGAAATCCGAAGCAGAGACGCATGCTAAGGAAGACGCTGAGAAAAAGGCGAAGATAGAGGCAAAAAATAAGGCAGATAACATGGTGTATGTTGCTGAAAAGACTTTGAAAGATGCCGGTGATAAGGTAAAACCTGAAGATAAGAAAGACATTGAAGAGAAGATAAAAGTATTAAAAGAAAGTCTCGAAACGGCATCCAGCGAGGAGTTAGACAAGAAAACCGGTGAGCTTTCGGATGCCGTGCAGAAAATCGGAGCATCCATGTACCAGCAGGGCCAGCAGACGGGAACAGAAGGTGCGCAACCCGGTAAGGAAGCGCCGGATGAAGAAAAGAAAGCAGAAAATGGAGAAAAAAAGACGGATGATAAGGGTAAAGCAGAAGAAGGGGAAGTGGTCAGCTGACGGATGTTCGGCGTATAGGTGAAAATAGCAGGGCGCGCGAAAGCGCGCCCGGTGCATGAAGAAGGGACGGTATGGCAACAAAACGTGATTATTATGATGTCCTTGGTGTATCCAAATCAGCCTCGAAAGAGGATATCAAGCGTGCCTACCGGAAGCTTGCATTAGAGTGGCATCCTGACAGGAATAAAAGTCCAGATGCGCATACGAAGTTTAAGGAAATCAATGAGGCGTATGCTATTTTATCCGATTCTAAGAAAAAAGAGGCGTATGACCAGTTCGGCCATGCTGCTTTTGCCCCTGGCGGAGGAGCAGGTACAGGCTGGGGACCCGGCGGAGCAGGGCCTGGCTTCGGCAGACAAGGGCCGTTTACGTACTATTATTCTACAGGCGGACAGCAGGGAGGATCGCCGTTTTCCGGATTTGAAGATTTTATCGATCCATTTGAGATTTTTGAGCAGTTTTTCGGCGGGGGCGGCGGATTTTCCGGCAACAGAGGACAGCGGTCACAGCCGCATCCTGTATATGAAATTTCGGTAGATTTTATGGATGCAGTCAAAGGCGCTACCCGTGAGATTCATGTGCCGAAAGGGGAAGCAGGCGGCGGCACAACCAGAAAAACTATCAAAATTCCTGCAGGAGTAGCTACCGGTTCACGTATACGTTTTCACGAGTTTGATTTGGTGTTGTCCGTGACGCCGGATAAGCGGTTTCAGAGGGAAGGGGATGATATTGTTATCACGCAGGAGATCCCGTTCTCCATGACAGCATTAGGGGGTGTCGTAGAAGTACCAACCATCGATGACCCTGTTAAGATTCGAATTCAACCCGGCACTCAACCGGGAACGCTCATCAGGCTTCGCGGGAAGGGCGTGCCGCACGTACGAGGTTCCGGTCGAGGAGACCAGTACGTAAAAATCCAGATAGACGTCCCCATGCACCTTTCCAAGCGTCAGAGAGAGCTTTTTGAGGAACTGGAAAGATCAGGCGTATAGTACGGAATTGGCATACGGTCGTACTGATTATTTTTCGATAAACTGACACGAAGCGTCCTTCCGACAGGTATTCCAGGGATATATTCGTGTATTCATCGCAATATATACCCCTTGAGGCAGATACCCAATAGCGCCGACGGCGGTACCCACGTTGAAGGCAGCGTCAGATTCTATGCATGTTTCCGGGCGGATGGCTCCGGTAAGAATGATTACTTTGTCCGGAATATGCTGAAGATATTTTGCTGTCTGTATCATGGTGTCCGTGCCGTGGGTGATGATAATGTTTGAATATCTGCAGCGAAGGCATGCGTGCCGGACTAACATACGATCAGCATGTGTCATATCCAGGCTGTCTTTCCGAAAAAGCGTGATGATCCGGTACGACAGATTCGGTTTTGCCCGCTGAAGGATCCGTTTGACTGAAGGCGATCCGATTTCGAACGCATAGCTTTGCAATATGCGCGGATAGTCTTTGTCTATGGAACCTCCGGTTTGGAAAAAGGTAATTTTCATACGGTAAAGCACAAAAAAACCCGCTTTGCGCGGGTTGAATAATGTTTTGTATATTAAACTACGACATATTCCCCCGCATATTTGCGTGGTTTACGTCGTTTGAATTGCGTACGAATATATACTGCATACGTATGGGAGGAGTATATCCTGATTGTGCATGAAAGTAAAGATACAAAACGAGGGTGCGTGTTTGTGTTGACGTTCTTTGCCGTACGATATATAATCAATACGAATTTGATGATATACAGGTGGGGTGACCCGCCTTTTTTAATAAATTAATATTGAATTAACCCGCCGCAATTTACTTTGCGCCTCAAGACGCTTGCTATTCGCAGGCGGCGCAAAGAGCATTTACTGGCGGGTACAGAGGCCACAATGCATCCCGATAGGAATCGGGATAGCATGTGGACACTAGTATGCCGGCAGTCATAAGAAGCGAGTTTGCATTAGCGTTAAACCAGGTAGCTACCGAACGGGGAATCGACCCCGTCGTTGTGCTTGACACTATTAAAGCGGCAATTCTTGCCGCCTACCGGAAAGATTACGGCAATGATGACACTATTACATTAAGTGTAGACCTTGATGCGGACACCGGAGAAGCGAAAGTCCTTCAGGACGGGAAAGATGTTACCCCTCCGGGATTTGGCAGAATTGCAGCTCAGACGGCAAAACAGGTTATCCTGCAACGCATCCGTGAGGCGGAAAAATCTGCTGTCCTTGCTGATTTTCAGGGAAAAGTCGGAAGTGTCGTTTCGGGAATGGTTTTACGGTTTGACGGACCGAATGTCATTGTCGACATCGGCCGTGCACAGGCCATTATGCCTGTTTCCGAACAGAATCCCGCAGAGCGGTATCGCTTAAACCAGCGGCTGACATTTTATGTCGAGGGTATCCGTGAATCCATGCGGGGGAATGAGATCGTCGTTTCCCGTGCACACAAAGGGTTAGTCGAAGGTCTGTTCGCGCGTGAGGTGCCGGAAGTCGCTCAGGGGTCTGTCCAGCTTCGGGTCATTGCGCGTGAGGCAGGGAACAGAACAAAAGTTGCCGTGTATTCTACCGCTCCAGGGGTAGATCCGGTCGGATCCTGTGTCGGACAAAAAGGCGTCCGGGTTCAGGCGGTTATTAATGAATTAGGCAGTAATGAAAAAGTTGATATTATTCAGTGGAGCGATGATGTGAAGCAGTTTATTCTGGCTGCTTTGGCTCCAGCAAAAGATATGGACGTGACACTTGATGTACAAAAACAGATGGCGGAAGTATTGGTGCCTGATGACCAACTGTCGCTTGCCATCGGAAGAGACGGAGGAAACGTACGTCTCGCAGCAAAGCTTACCGGATGGAAGATTGATATGAAAGGGAAGGCCGGAGAGAAGAGCGAGGAAAAAACAGAGAACAGTGAGCAGAAAATAGAGAACAGCGCAGACGCATCGGCAATACTCTCGGAAGAAACGAAACCGGATTGAGTATGAGACGAGCTCATGTGGAATTGGGAATATGGGAAAACAACAAACAGACAGGACTCCTGTGCATATCCGGCCGCCGGTTGTAGCGGTTTTGGGGCATGTAGACCACGGAAAAACCACGCTTCTTGATTCTATCCGCACATCTGACGTTGCTTCTAAAGAACATGGCGGGATTACCCAGCACATCGGTGCGTATCAGATAGTGTATACAGCAAAGAATACGCAAAAAAGGGTGCTGACATGTATCGATACGCCCGGGCATGAGGCATTTTCTAAAATCCGTTCCAGAGGCGCGAATGCTGCGGATATTGCCATCCTTGTCGTTGCTGCTGATGACAGCGTCAAGCCGCAAACGATTGAATCTATTGAACAGATACAAAAAGCAGGTATACCAATGGTAGTGGCAATCAACAAAATCGATGCTCCTGGAGCGATGGTTGATAAGGTCAAATCCGATCTTGCCAAGGCAGGAGTTCAACTTGAAGGATTCGGAGGGGAAGTGCCGTTTGTTTCCGTTTCCGCGAAAGAAAAAACCGGAATTGATGCGCTGTTAGAGTTAATTGTACTGGTTGCTGATATGCATGAGGAGAAACGCGTAGTCGACCCCAACGGGGTATTTTCTGCAGTTGTCATTGAAGCAAAAGTTGATAAATGCCGCGGCATGACTGCAACGTTGCTTATAGAGAACGGTACACTTACTCAAAAATCTCACCTGTATGAAGGGCATAAGCTTCTTGGCCGTGTGCGGGCATTACATGATGAATATGGCAAGCGGATAGATGCTGCGCCGCCCGGGAAACCAGTTGAAGTTCTCGGATTTTCTCAGCTCCCTTCTATCGGATCGCAGCTTACGGCCGAACCGAAAGCCGTTGAAACAATACAAGCACAGGAAGTAAAAAGCGTTGTTTCAAGCGTTGATGAGTTTCTGCAGGCAATGACTGAAGCAGAGAAGAAAAAACTGAAAATTTTTCTTAAGGCGGATACAGCAGGGTCACTCGAAGCAGTTATTGATGCGCTTTCCAAAACTGAAATAGATCTTGTACGAACCGGAATCGGGGATGTCACAGAAGCAGATATTCTGGAAGCGAAAGCTACAGGCGCGATTGTTATCGGGTTTAACGTCAAAGCAGGGGCAAATATCGAAAAACTTGCTCGGGTAGAAAAAGTGGTGTATCGGACATACGCAATTATCTATAAGCTCTTGGAAGAAATGGAAGACGTCATATCCGGCATGGAGGAGCTTATACGTGAGGACCGGGAGCTGGGGAAAGGTGTTGTCATTGCTGAATTTCCGTTTGATAAGGACCGTATTTTAGGTATACGAGTAGCTTCTGGAAGACTTGCAAAAGGGGATACCGTGCGTATCATCCGTGATGACGCAGAGGTGGGCAAGGCAAGAATCAGATCCGTACGGCAGGGTAAAAACGAAGTGAACCGGGTGGCTGCCAGGGCTGAATGCGGTATTCTTTTGGATACCCAGATTGATTTTTTGCTCAAAGATGATATAATAGCTTATACTACAGGATAATTATGGATTACGAAACTGCTCTTCAGAAAGCGAAAGATATGGTGATTGCGGCGCAGGACGTCGTAGTTATCACACGGGCCAATCCAAATAAAGACAGTATGGGCGCAAGCCTCGCGCTTATGCTCGGGCTTCTGTCACTTGGAAAAAAATCTACGGTCATTTGTCCTGATCCAATGACGGTCGAACTGTCAAATTTTGTCGGAGCCGATAAAGTATCCCGTGAGTTCGGAAAGAAGAATTTTGTTATTTCGTTTGATTACGTCGACGGGTCTATCGAAAAAGTGAGTTATAACATTGAGAATAAAAAATTTAATCTCGTTGTCGAGCATCGTCCGGGTCATGAACCGATACGCGCTGACTCAGTACAGTATTCGTATCAGGGGGTTGATGCAGATCTTATTTTGACAGTAGATACGCAAAATTTCGGACAACTTGGTGCAATATATAGTCAGAATAAGAATATTTTTGCATCAAAGCAGATTATAAATATCGATTGCCATGATGAAAACACGAATTATGGTGTTCTTAATTTGGTAGATCCCGGGTCATCTACCACAACAGAGCTTGTAGCGGAGCTTATGGCAACGATGGGCGTAAAATTGACAGCCGATATCGCAACGAATCTTTTACAAGCCATCTACGATGCGACGAATAATTTCCAGAATCCAAATGTCACCAGTATGGCGTTTGAAGTTGCCTCCGTATGTTTGAAGGCCGGAGGGAAACGTTTTGGTGTACCCCAACCGGCACAGCAAACACAAAAAGAGCAGCCGGCGGCTCCGGTTGTTCCGATGCAGCCTGAGGAACCGCAAAAGCCCGCAGAGGAACCGAAGATTTTTGTAAACAATCAGCCCGTGCAACCGACGAATACAAACCAGCGTCCACAGCAGCAAACTTCTTATCCGGGGCACGTACAATCGCCGCCGGATGATTGGCTTAAGCCGAAGATTTTCAAAAGCTCCGGTACGCTTGTATAACTGCCAGTGGAAAATATCTTTCGAATATCGTATAATGAGAGCCTCATATGGCAACGAAAAGGAAAACAAAACCGTCTAAAGAACCTGTAAAAAAGACAACCAAAAAAACAGTAAAACCGGCAACTACGGTAAAAAAGGAAGCAGTAAAGACTTCAAAAAAAACCGCGGCACCGAAAGCCAAAAAAGCAGACGAAGCGCAGACACAACAAATACCAAGCCCGGAAAAACAGAAAGTTATCCTGCAATTCGCCGTTAAAATGGGCGATACAGGAAGTCCGGAAGTCCAAATTGCGCTATTGACGCAACGGATCGATAAACTTGTGATGCATTTGAAAACCAATCCGCATGATAACCATTCACGGCGGGGGCTTTTGGGTATAGTGTCTAAACGCCGAAGGCTTATCAATTACCTTGAAAAAAAAGACGCAAAACGAGTAAAGGATATTAAACAAAAATTAGGGTTAACCTAAAGAAGGAGCAAAAGGTACAATAACACAAGGATGGGAGCGGTAGAGGATAGAGTGCAGAAGGCATTCTGAATTGTATCTTCAACCTCTCCATTCTTCTTTTTTGTATACTTTTGTTGAATACAGTATGAAGCTACTTACCAAAACCGCAGAAATAGCGGGAAAAACACTTACACTTGAAGTCGGCCGGTTTGCCGAGCAGGCGTCGGCGGCTGTGTTAGCACGGATGGGAGACACCATGGTGTTGGCGACAGTTACCGCGTCATCGAAGGAAACTACGCTTGATTATTTCCCTTTATCTGTCGAATATGTTGAACGGTTGTACGCAGGCGGACGGATTAAAGGGAGCCGATGGGTGAAGCGGGAAGGCAGGCCGTCTGATGAGGCGGTATTAGCTGGGAGAGTTATCGACAGGTCAATCAGGCCGTTGTTCCCCAAAAGCTATAACCATGATGTACAGGTTGTCATTACAGTGCTTTCTGTTGACGGTGAGCATGACCCGGATGTGCTGGGACTGGTAGCAACGAGTGCTGCAATTGCAATATCTCCCATTCCGTGGAACGGACCGATTAGCGGAGTACGTGTCGGGTATGTTTCCGATACTAAGAGCGACACAGGTGCATATCTTATTAATCCTACAACGACGGAACAGGAGACAAGTGAATTTGATTTCATTGTCGCATCCGGCCGGGATAAAGTCGTCATGCTTGAAGGCGGATTTTGTGAGACACCGGAAAAGGTCGTGTATGAGGCAGTTATCGAAGCAAAAAAGGTAAACAGCCAGATAATCGATGTCATCGAGAAGCTTGTTGAAGAGGTCGGTACGCCAAAAGTGAAGGTAGCTGAAATAACAGAAACAGAAGAATTGTCCAAACGGATCGCGAAGGATTATAAGAAAGAGATGATGGAGGCATTTGTAAAGAAAGCAGAAAAAGAATTCGGCGGATCAGAGCTTTCACAACTTGCAAAAGTGATTGGGGAAGCCTATGAAAATACCTACACAGTAAAGGATATTGAGGCCGCCCTTGATATGCTGTTTAAGAAAAAGATCCGTGAAGATATTCTGACGGAAGGAAAGCGTTTTGACGGAAGAAAAAACGATGAAATTCGAGATATTGCTTGTGAGGTGGGAATATTGTCAAGGACGCACGGGAGTGCGATGTTTAAACGGGGCCAGACACAGGCATTGACTGTTGCCACATTAGGAACACCCAGTCTTGAACAGCTTATCGAAAGCCCGATGGGGGAGGAATCCAAACGGTATATCCATCACTACAGCATGCCGCCGTATTCTGTCGGGGAAACAGGCAGGATCGGAACACCCAGCAGGCGTGAAATCGGACACGGAGCCCTTGCCGAGCGTGCACTTCTTTCCGTGATCCCGTCTGAAGATGCGTTTCCGTATACAATCCGTCTGGTTTCCGAGATTATGTCTTCAAACGGTTCCACGTCCATGGCGAGTACCTGCGGATCCACGCTTGCACTCATGGATGCGGGTGTACCGATCAAGGCGCCGGTTGCAGGAATATCTATCGGGCTTATGACCGATACATACAAAAAAAGCGGTAAATATGTACTTCTTACCGACATTATGGGGATTGAAGATTTTTCGGGCGACATGGATTTTAAGGTTGCTGGTACGAAAACAGGCATTACGGCAATCCAGCTGGATATAAAAATTGACGGATTGACTGATGAGATTATCAAAGAGACGCTTCCGCGTGCAAAAGATGCACGCATGAAAATCCTGGAGATTATGGAAGCGGTTATTTCCGAACCGAGAGTTTCTGTATCTCAGTACGCGCCGAAAGTGAAAGTTGTTAAGATCCCGACAGAGAAAATCGGGGAGGTTATCGGCCCCGGAGGTAAAATAATACGGAATATCATCGCAACGACAGGAGCTACCGTGGACGTGAACGATGATGGGTCTGTATTTATCTCAGGGCCTGATGCGGAGAGCGTCGCTAAAGCGGTCGCATGGGTCGAGGGGTTGACGCATGATGTTGGTATCGGAGAGGAATTTGAAGGAAAAGTAACCCGTATCCTTCCGTTTGGAGCATTTGTCGAAATACTTCCAGGGAAAGAAGGTATGGTACACGTATCCCAAATGAGCACGGGATTTGTAGATGACCCATCGCAGGTAGTTGCAATAGGAGATACAATCAAAGTTCGGGTTATGGAAGTTGACGATCAAAGAAGGGTGAACCTTTCAATGTTATTTGGAGATGATGCTCAAAAAAAAGCTGCGGAACAACGGCGCGGGAGCGATCAGAGGGCACAAGGAAACAGGGGAAGCCGGCGATTTACCGGCAGAAGAAGATATTGAGCTGATTTCCTCTTGATAAAAAAGACATGTTGATTCTGCTACTATAGAAGTATGTCAAAACTTCTCGATGAAGTGACAGTGCTTCGTAAACAACTGAAAGAGATGCATGTTCCGCCGGATCTGGAGTCGCGGGTAAGCGCAAATCTGGAGGAGATTGAACGGCTGGAACATGATATTTCCGCACGTGTACATATTGAACAGATGCTCCGGTATATTGAATGGATTATTCATCTTCCGTGGAACATACGAAGTCGTGATCAGCTTGATCTTGTTAATGCACGGACGATTTTTGAGAAACATCATTACGGACTGCAGCCGGTAAAAGAGCGGATCCTTGAGTATCTTGCGGTATTGAAATTGAACCTGGATCGTTGGGATGCTGAGAAAGCGGCAATACCGACAGGGGATTCCCGGGACGGGGAAGCAAAAGTCACACATGCGATTCTTGCCCGCCGCGCGCCGATTCTCTGTCTTGTCGGGCTGGTCGGAACCGGAAAGACGACACTTGCCAAATCCATAGCAGAAGCGATGGGAAGGCGGTTTGTGCGTATAGCGTTTGGAGGCATGTCTGATGCATTGGAGTTGCGCGGACAGTCCCGTGTCCGTCCAGATGCGGAAATCGGGCTCATTTTAAAAGGGTTGCGGTATGCAGGGACCAAGAATCCCGTAATGCTTCTTGATGAAATTGACCGTGTGTCCGAAGCGACCCGGGGGGATATTATGGGCGTGCTTGTAGAATTATTGGATCCTGAGCAGAATTCTGCTTTTGTGGATCATTATTTGGATTACCCGTTTGATCTTTCGGAAGTATTATTCATTGCAACATCGAATAATACGACAAATATTGCTACAGCAGTATTGGATCGCCTGGAACCTATCCAAATGCCGTCGTATACAGATGAAGAAAAAATTAAAATTGCACAAGAATATGTGTTGCCTGCGCTGATGCGGGAATCCGGTTTGACTAAAGAGAATCTGACGATTGATGAAGGGATCTGGCCGAAATTGGTCCGGCCGCTCGGATATGACGCAGGTATCCGTTCGATAGAACGGACACTAAATAGCCTTTGCAGGAAGGTGGCTCTCAGTATTGTTGAAGGCAAGGAGAAATCGTTTCGCGTTGACGAATCAAACATCCGTACGTTTATTGATGCCTACTGAAGCGTAATTATGAAAAAGATTTATATAAAACATACAAGGCAGGTATTTGAAGGCCGAAGCCAGCAAAGTTCCGGCAAAGACAGCGTTCGGATTGTGCCTCTGGGGGGTGCCGGAAATGTAACGAAGAATATGTATCTGTATGAATACCGTTATGACGGGATGCTTCGGGACATATTGATTATTGATTGCGGAATCGGATTTCCGGAAGAGGAAATGTTTGGGGTAGATCTTATTATTCCGGATGTACGATATCTTATGGACAAACGGGATAAAATTCGCGGGATCGTGTTTACCCATGGGCATGATGATCATATAGGCGGCATACCGTATATTTATCCAAAGCTTGGCAAGGTACGTATGTGGGCGCCGAATCTGGCTGCAAGTTTTGCCAACGTCAAGCTGAAAGAAGCGGGGATTAAGGCACGGGTCCAGCCGGTCAGATTTGATGACGTGCTGAATATCGGTCCGTATCGGTTGTCGTTTATCAGGGTGACACATTCTGTTCCGGATACATCCCATATCGTTATCGAGACGCCGATAGGAAGTTTTTATCACGGTAGTGATTTTAAAATTGACCCCACGCCTCTTGATGATAAGCCTTCGGAGATCGGTAAAATGAATTCCGCAGGAAAAAGGGGTATTCTTTGCATGTTGTCAGACAGCTTAGGCAGTGAACGCCCGGGTTTTACCCCGTCGGAACAAATTATCGGAGAGACCATTGAAAAAGAACTGAAATTGTGTTCCGGAAAGGTGCTGTTTACTACGCAATCATCAAATATATCCCGGATTCAGCTGGCTATAGATATCGCACTGAAATACGGAAGACATATAGCGTTCTTGGGGAGAAGTATTGATCAGAATACGGAAGAAGCACTGAAGTTGCGGTATATGCATTTTCCAAGGGAAGCAATACTCCGCGACAGGGATCTAAAAAGGATGCCAGCTGTAAAGCAATTCCTTATTGTTGCCGGAGCACAGGGCCAGGAGACGTCAAACATGTCGCGCATAATCCGTGATAACCATCCGTTTGTGCGGCTTGAGGAGAACGACACTGTTATCATATCTGCCGATCCTATTCCCGGGAGGGAAAATGATGTAGGGAAAATGATTGATGGCATATACCGGCACGGAAGCAGAGTTTCGTATAGCGATATCATGGAAGATCTGCATGTGTCTGGTCACGGATCAAGCGGGGATATGATGCTGGTTCTTACTGCAGTATGCCCCCGGTATGTTATGCCGATCGGCGGAACATACCGGCATCTTATGCAGTACCGAAGGCTTGCGATGGATGTCGGGTTTGATAAGCAGGCTGTACTTATGCCGGGAAACGGGGAAGTGCTGGAGTTTACAAAGGCCGGTAAACCCCGTGTCGTTGATCGTTTGGAGTTGGAGCAGATTATGATTGACGGCTTTGGAGTCGGTGATGTAGGAAACGTTGTCCTTCGCGACCGACAGATAATTGCCAAAGAAGGTATGGTGGTGGTAGTAGTACCGATACGTAAAACAGACGGAAACATATTGTGCAGGCCAGAAATAATTACCCGGGGGTTTGTGTATGTCCGCGGCTCGGCAAAATTGTTATCGAAAGCACAGCAGGTCATTATACAGTCCCTGCATATGAAAAACGGAAAGATGCATAACTGGCAGCATGCAAGAAAGAATATAGAGGAGTTGCTGGGAAGATTTTTTCTTGATGAGACAGGGAGAAGCCCGTTAATCGTTCCGGTTATACTGGAAGTATAACTATTTGACACTCCCCTATAAATACTATAGGATATAGTAAGGAAATAACGAAGCCGGTATACTTAATTGTATCTTATGGCATGGAAATTTAAAATGAAAAAAGGAAAACGGAAATACCGGAAACGCAAGACGTTTGGTTTGACCAAATTAAAAAAACAGACGGTATATACTATTGCGGCAATATGGTTCTGGCTTTTTGCGGGGATTATCGTATTATCTTTTTTTGGTGAAGGTAAGGTGCTATATTCTCTCCGGAGTTCGTTACAGCAGCATTTTGGCTGGGTCATGTATCCCCTGCCGGTTTTGTTGATAACTGCAAGCACATTATTTTTTAAAATCAAGTCTGATTTCGGAAGTCAACATATACCACTTGGGTTCGGTGTAATCCTTTTTGGTCTTATGGCAGCTACACAAAGCGGTAGCCTCGGCGGTGCAGTATGGATAATTGTATCTGACGCTATTGCTCCCGAGGGCAGTATGTTGCTGTTTCTTGGAGTGATATTGATTGGGATTATTGTGCTTCTGAATGCGTCATTAGACCAGTTTCTGAATTTCTTACTTGACGGATTGCAGACGTTGGCAACATGGGTCACATCCGTCACAAAAAAGAATGAGACGTATTCAGGTACGCTTTTTAAAAATAATACTGATGCATTAGCGGGAAGAACTTCCCCTTTGGAACGGCAACCCCTGGTGAAACGGCAGGTTATTTCGCCTTCTCAGGCAAAAGAACATTCGCGGGATGTTTCAGCAGAAAAAACGGAAAACGGACGTACGGTGAAACAATTACAGCAGCCGCAGGATATGAAACTGTGGGAATACCCGGATACGTCGTTATTATCTGATGGCCCCGGAAACAAGGCGGACCGGGGGGATGTGCGTAAAAATGCAGATACCATAGAAAAAACGCTGAATAGTTTCGGTGTCCGCGCACAGGTAGTGGAAGTCAATCCGGGTCCTGCAGTAACACAGTATGCGATGAAAATAGCATTGGGTACGAAAGTATCGAAAATAACATCGCTTGCAAGCGATATGGCTTTAGCATTGGCTGCTCCTACAGGCCAGGTTCGGATAGAAGCCCCTATCCCAGGGCGGGATCTTGTGGGAATAGAGATACCAAACCGCGGACTTGAATTCGTGACATTAAAGAAAATGCTCACATCAGATACGATGCGTAAGGCAAAAAGCAAGCTTGCCGTTGCTCTCGGGCTTGACGTATCCGGAGCCCCGTTAGTTACAGATATTGGAAAGATGCCGCATGTATTGGTTGCGGGAACAACAGGTTCCGGGAAATCAGTCCTTCTTAATTCATGGATTTGCAGTTTGCTGTATCGGACAACACCCGCTGAAGTAAAACTAATACTTGTAGACCCGAAACGGGTTGAATTGGTCGGGTATAACGGCATTCCCCACCTCATGGTGCCTGTTATTGTTGAAGCGGACAAGATATTGTCCGCTCTTCGGTGGGCAACAAAAGAGATGGAGCACCGGTATAAACAATTTGCAGAGGTAGGAGTACGGAATATCGACGGGTTTAATGAACTATCGGGATTTCAGGCCCTTCCGTATATTGTCATATTTATTGATGAACTCGCTGATCTTATGGGGTATGCGCCGGTTGAAGTTGAGGATACAATATGCCGTATTGCACAAATGGCAAGAGCAACGGGTATTCATTTAGTAGTTGCAACACAACGGCCGAGTGTTGATGTCATTACAGGGTTAATAAAAGCAAATATTCCTGCACGAATAGCATTTAACGTGTCATCAATGGTGGATTCCCGGGTAATTATTGATTTGCCCGGAGCAGAAAAATTACTAGGCCGCGGGGATATGCTTTATGTACCGCCGGACCAAGCAAAACCTGTACGCATACAGGGAACATTTGTATCGGAGAAAGAAGTAAACAAAGTCGTAGAATTTTTCCGGAACGCCCCGGTACAGGCGCAATATCAGGAAGAAGTGCTGAATACACCGGCAAGTGCTATGAAGCGCGGAGGAATGACTGCGTCATCAGATGACGGAAGAGATGACCTTTTTGAAGATGCGTTGCGGCTTGTTTGCCAGCATGATAAAGCGTCCGCCTCTCTTCTTCAGCGGAGGCTCTCCGTGGGATATGCCAGGGCAGCGAGGATCTTGGATCAGCTTGAGATGGCTGGCGTTATCGGACAAGCTGAAGGAAGCAAGCCCCGGGATGTGCTGGTGAAAGACCCGAATGAGTTTTTGGCGCTTCAGCAATCACAGCAGGCCGGGACTACATGATGGAGTATGAAAACAGTAGGCTCCATACTGAAAGAGGCACGAATTGCCAAAGGGATTACAACTGGCCAGGTGGAACGGGATATAAAAATTCGTGAGAAATTTATCCGTGCGATAGAAGCAGACTCATTTCATGAGCTTCCCAGTCCGTCATACGCGAAAGGCTTTGTGAAAAATTATGCGTCCTATATGGGACTGAACACAGAAGATATCCTGGCATTTTATCGAAGACAAATGACTGATGTTGCTAAAAACAGTTTATTACCAAAAGGAATGGCTGATCCATTAAACAAGCCGATTTTTTATCTTACCCCGGGAAGATTTATCGGATTGTTGGTGGGGATATTTCTTTGTATATTTTTGATATATCTCGGAGGACAGTATTTGCGTATCAGCAAGCCTCCAAAGCTCAGTATTGCATCACCGAATGCGCAGCAGGTATATACGCAACAGCATATCGCTATAGAAGGTCAGACAGATCCGGATGTGTCACTTGTTATTAATTCGGTATCTGTGATTGTACGGGATGATGGAAGATTTTATTTCCAGATTTCATTAAAACCCGGCATTAACAATATTACCGTTACGGCGACTAGTAGATTCGGAAAAGAAACGACGATTTCTCGGGAAGTCGGGTATTTTCCGAAGAATGATAATTGACAGCGATTGGAATGAAGAATATAGTAATAGAACAATATCTAACTGCCCATGGATCCGGTTCAAATCACTATCATCGCAATTAGTTTTATCCTGGCAATGCTTCTGGTAATACTTGGTGTGCAGGTATGGTATATCTTCAAGGAGATCCGGACGTCATTTACCAAAATGAACAGCATGCTCGACGATGCGAAAAAAGTTACGTCGACTGTGGGGGACTCTGTCAGCGAAATGGCGGGTATTACCAGCGGAATCAAGGCGGCACTTTCCGTATTTAAGGTATTTAAAAGGAAGCATATCAAGGAGGATGAAGACTATGAATAATGACCGGCATGACGGTAAATTTCTGTTTGGATTTTTCCTGGGCGGGCTTATCGGCGCATGCATTATTTTCTTTTTGGGCACGAAAGAAGGAAAACGGATGGAGAAGGTTTTAAAGAAGCGGGGAAAAGACGTGTTGGACGAGTTGGAGGAAAAACTTGAGGAATTGGAAGAAAACGGGAAGGAGCTTATTCAAAAAGGAGAACGAATAAAAACGGACATGCTGGAGAAATTGGAAGAAAAAAAGGAAGACCTTACTGAAGCGGCGGTAGAACGAATTGACAGCGCGCTTGCAAATATTGAATCCCTGCAGACGAAAGGCGTCCATTCCACGGCTAATTTACGTAAGAGATTTAAAAACCTTCCGAAATAATCGCCTTATAACACGATTTGTTATAATTCCTACATGTATCGGTTTACGAAACGTGCGACAGATATTCCGGCTTCCGGTATCGGTGCAATGATGCGGTACGCATCAGCATTTCCCGATACGATATCACTCGGACAGGGTACGCCTCTTTTCCCTACACCTCCGTTTATATACGACACGCTCCGTAAGAAGGCCAGAACCGATGAAACGGTAGGTATGTACTCGGACACAAAAGTTGAGACAGAGAAAGTGCTCATCGAGCTCATTGCCGATCAAATGCAGAAAGATTACGGATTCCGGCCTGAGCCGGGAGAAATTGCTCTGACGGTCGGCGGGATCGGTGCATTGTTTGCTTCACTTATGGCATTAGTGGAAAAAGGGGATGAAATCATCTTTTTTGATCCCAGCTATCCGTTGCATCTTTCACAGATTCATTTGACGCAGGCTTCGCCTGTATTTGTCCCGTATCGGGAGGAAGCCGGATGGGCATTTGACGCCAAAGCGTTTGCCCGATCGATTACGAAACGAACCCGCGCGGTACTGTTGACAAATCCAAATAATCCGACTGGAACAATATTGTCCGAACAGGATGTCCGCGCACTTGCTGAAGTGATTATTGACCGCAAGCTTATGTTGATTTTGGATGAAGCATATCATTTTCTTTCCTATGGTTCAGCAGTATTCTCTCCGCTTCAGATTCCGGAGCTTCGGGACAGAACTATTCTTTGCCGGAGTTTTTCCAAAGAATTTGCTATGACCGGTTGGCGGATCGGATATGCGTATGCTGCTCCTGAAGTGCTTGAGAAAATTGCAAGTGTTCATGTATATTTCAGCGTATGTCCGCCGACACCGTCGATTATTGCGGCTACAGCTGCGATGACTGATCCAAGGGGTAAAGAGGCAATGAGAGGTTTTGTCAGAAAATTTACGGAAAGCAGGAAAGCAATGTGTGAGCGTTTGGACAGGTTGCCGAAATTATTTTCGTATTGCCCGCCGCAGGGGGCATATTACGTATTTCCAAAGTTTCTGGGATTTGACATATCCGCTGTAGATTTTGCAAAAAAACTGATCGCTGAGGCGGGAGTGATTACTATCCCGGGGTCAAGCATGGGGCCTTCGGGTGCCGGGCATATCCGGATGTCATTTGCTGCTGATGCATCAATGATACATGCAGCCTTTGACCGGCTGGATGTTTATGCGGAGAAAAATGGTTTACGGTAATTATTTACGTTCGAGTACCTTCAGATATTCCTGATCGGAAATGAGATCATGACTTGTCGTTATACGATCGATGAACAGAATACCGTCCAGATGATCGATTTCATGTTGTATGATGCGAGCGATAAAACCCGAAAAATCGGCACTGACAATGGTTCCATGCCGGTCGGTGTATTGCATGGAAATGTCTTCGAAGCGGGGCACTTTCCCCCGAAGACCGGGGATGCTTAGACAGCCTTCCCAATCTTTATTGACTGTGTTCGTGTGTGATATACACACAGGATTAATCATGGGCGTTGGTTCCATACGAGGCGCGTTGGGGTATCGCGGATTCGGGTGTGATGCAACAACGATGATACGGAGTGATTGCGACAACTGCGGCGCCGCCAGGCCGACACCATGAACTGATACAACAGTAGAGAGCATGGTATCGATGAGTGATTGAATAACAGGATTGTATACGTCAAGCACTTCTAAAGCATTTTTACGAAGCACCGGATTTCCCAGAAGGGCCATGTCAGGTAAGCGAGATTGATGGGTCATTTTTAGTTGACAATATGAATCGGTTTCCCTTTTGCCATGGCGACCATGGTATCTACCCATATTTGAAACAGGTTTTGAAGTGATTCTTTTGTATACCACCCAAACCCTTTCAATCCGATTGCATTCTCGATTCCGGCAAGCGGAGTATTGACAAGGTCACTTCCTTCATACGCATATCCATACACTTTATTAGATTGAAGAGCTTTTGCAAGAGCGTGTTCGTCTACGACTCCGCGGTCTGCGGTATTGACGATAATAACACCGTTTTTCATACGATTAATATGCTCTGTAGTAATCATATTCATGTTTGCATCCTCATGGGTTACATGAAATGCAATCGCGTCTGATTGGGCAAGCAACGTATTAAGCGGAACCATGGTAACTCCTGAAACGGTTTTCGGCGTTCTATTATAAGCAATAACATGCATATTGATCCCCTGCGCTAATTCTGCAAGACGGCTGCCGATATTCCCGATGCCGATTATTCCCAGCGTTTTTCCTTTGAGCTCGAATCCAAGCTCCATTTTGTATTGCCCTTTTTGTGTTCTTCGGTCTGTCACGATGATCCGTTTGGCCAAGCATAAGAGCAGTGCAAGTATGTGTTCAGCCACAGATTCCTGGGAATACCCTGGGATATTGGCGACGTCAATGTTGCGTTTTCTGCAATATGCACGATCGACCCATCCAAATGATGTAGTGGAAAGAGCAAGCCCTTTGAGTTTTGGAAGCTCTTTAAGGATTTGAGTGACTTTATCATTTGCACCTTCAAATCCGCCTACGTTATCAGGATCAATACCGACAATGTCCGCGTCTTTAGCAAGATCAATAAAATATTATTTCGGATGTGTCATGGGTGAATCGATATACACGACACTGCCAGTGTCTGAAAGTTTGTCTTGTTGTTGTTGAGTGAAGTTGTTTTTCGGATAGAATATTGCTATTTTCATACTTCCTCCTATTCGTGAATGTATTGCAGCAATTCTGGAATTTTTGTTCTTCCTGAATCTTTTGTAAAGTGTCCGGCGTCTTTGACGAAGACGTATTCCGCTTCAAAGCGCTTAGCCATTTCTTTCATTGAAAAATCCGTCATATACGGATCATTATTTGTTGATAGTACATATATGTTGTTTACATTCTTTTTTATCGTATCATGATCCAGTTTGTTTGGCCAGAATGACTGATGTTCGGCAGTCAAATCATCGAAGTCCCATCCAGATATGAGAAACATTGCGGAGAATTGGTGTTTTTCCGCCAAACGCATGGCAAGGAGCGTTCCTAAACTGTGTCCAAGTATAACAAAATCACGTGAGAGCGGAATGTTTTTTTCGATAAATGCTCGTTGCGTTGGAAAATCAGGTTTGTCTGTATCCATCGTAGGAATTACCGGAAGATGTACTGTATAGCCCTTGTTTTCCAGTTCCATTTTCAGCCAGGGATACCAGTGATTATCTGGTGTATTGTGCCAGGCATGGAGGATAAGCGCACACTTTTTCATGTCTTGAGTTGTTGTTGTATCCAATCAGCGTAGGATTTTGAGACATAGGAAACGGGGAGAGCGATGCTTTTCGCTTGTGCTTTGTCCTGACAGGAAACGAGGATAAGAATGACGGATGTCACGTCTTGTATGATAGAAAAACCGTCATTGCTTGTCAAAAACATGTTTGAGGGTAAACGCAATAATGATGGTAATACCGGATACAGCGAGCATTGTCATAAGCTGTGAAATCCTTGTATCTGTCCACCAGTCTTGCTTATCAGGCGCCATTGTCGGGGAAATAGTCGGGCTCGGTAATGGAGTTGGAGTAAGGTATGGCTTCAGGTGTATTGGTGCGGGGGTCGCTCCGGTAAGAATGATTGGAACCGTGTTTCCGGATGATGGTTTTTTTGTTGGCGTAGGCTGAGAATATGCTGAGTCAGCCACAATAATAGAGCGTTGGCAGACTGATGGCGTGGATGAATATGCCTGGTTGTTGTCTTTTATCCGACAGGAAACAAGATATGTATTGCTAGCGGTATAAGTATAGGTTGCTGTCAGGGATCCGTATTGTCCGACATTGCGCTCAATAAATTTTGTCGTGCCGTTGCCGAAATTGAATTCTGCTCCAACGATATCGTTATCCGTGTCTTTACCGGAGCAGACAAATGTAACTGTTGCGGGCTTTGTTCCTGAAGATGGTTGGACTGAGAGCCCCGTACAGTCCGGTGCTATGTTTTGGAATACGCCGGTCGGTGTTGGTGTAGGGTTCGTGCTGGTAAAGGTAATTGATGACTGATTCAATGCTGAGCAAGAAACAATATTTTGACCATCTGCATTAAGTACCTGCGATGATTGAGAGCCTGATCCGCAGACAAATGAAACAGTGGCATTGCCATTGGTTTGTTTGGCTTTCAGAATAAAAGTAGCAAGCGTACCGGTCCCATTTTTTGTTTCAAACAGGGAAGAGAAATACCCATGAAGCGAGATAATGCCGTTTGCAGTATCAACGGCATGGGCAAAATCTGAGAAAAATGATCCGTTTTGTGCGGATACATATTCAAATGCTGAGACGGGATAACTGATAATTGCATCTGCACCGAACACGTCATTTCCGTCGGTCTGTATGGATATAGTAAACGTGCGCGATTCCTGCGATGTCATCGATGATGTCCCGGGAGAAATTGTGAGCGAGGCAGCAGCATGTACCGGTTTTGGTTTTTGCAGAAAAACCGCGTTAAGAATAACAAAACAGCACAGCGCTGTGATGATGTGTCGGGCAGTGTTACTCATCATATCGGGTTTCCAGTGTTTTGCGCATCCAGAATACATCTGAAATATTTATAATACCGTCATAATTCAGGTCGGCGATGCGTTTGTCTTCTGTTGTAGGGGTACTGACCGATAATCGTGCGGTAATACGTGAAAAATCAGTGCTGTCAGCTTTCCCGTCCTGCGGATAGACATCTCCCGGATCAAGCGAGAGACCGGTAAAATCGTAGGTGAGCATACTGCTGGTGCTATCCGAATTTTGAATCGTAATTGATTCATTCGGCTGGCATGGGGAAGTTTGGCCTGATGCCTTACAGAATCTGCGGGCTACGTGTTTTTCACCTTTTACGATTATATGATATCCGGGACCAACAGGTAATTGCGATGTGAGCACAGAGAAATTTATTGCATATGTTCCGTTTCCGGAGTAGGTAACCGGTATCGGATCAGTAGTGAGATCAAGTTCACCATTAATAAATCGTACGGTGACTAGTGCACCGGTTGCTTTGTTGTCGGAGACTCCCGCAAATTTGGTAAGCAAGGAAAAATGATATGATTGTGGCATCGGTGCCGGATAACACCTCGGAGCGTGTGCACATTGCGTTCCGTTTGGACACCCTTCCCATGGAGTAGAGCGGCAGGACCAG
>Ga0172371_10000182_pt1 | contig 90092 bp, 78 predicted proteins | sample Lak12m_FD_114543 | JGI IMG/M metagenome (GOLD analysis project Ga0172371, IMG submission 114543) | Freshwater microbial communities from Kabuno Bay, South-Kivu, Congo - kab_022012_12m | ecosystem: Environmental > Aquatic > Freshwater > Lake | place: Democratic Republic of the Congo: South-Kivu...
ACTACTCATCACAACTATGTCCTTTCCAGCCATAATGCCCCCCTCTCAAAGGGAGAATTACAGCCTTAAACTAGGACATTTCTACTTTGGTAGCTTAGGACATTCTCATTTTGGCGGAACATGAAATATCCTCACCACAAGGCAGGGTAAGGTTTGCTTATAAAGTGAAGGAAATATCGTACGTATTTTTGTGTCTAGCGTAGGAAATATCATTCAATACAGTAAGTGCCGACACCCTCGATCTGATGGAAAACTTAAAAAATATAAGATATTAGGCCTTTATACACCCATTGGCATCCCCTGTGCTTCGCTACGGTTAAATGCCATGGTCCGTAAGAAAACGAAAAAATAGACGAATATCCGTTGTAAATTGAAAACCTATGCTCTTTCAGAAGATGAAAGTCGCGGTGTCACGGTGATTCTTGTGGCATAAAACAAGGAACCTCCAGGACTGATATTATCCTTAAAGTAAAATAGAGAGGAGGTTTTACTATGTATTTAAATTATATGAGAAAAATAATTTCCTATGTTGCCGCCTCACTCATCGTTTTGATCATTGGGTGCGGTGGTGGAGACTCCAATCCGCAGTCAGACGAGAGTTCGCTGAGAGTGTTTTTGACCGATGCACCAACCGGCGAATTTAAGGCTGTAAACGTCACCATCAACAGGGTGCGGGTCCATCAGAGCGGCTCTGCCTCGGAAAGCGATGCGGGATGGGTGGATATCACCCTAAATCCTCCGCGTAAGATCAATTTGCTGAATCTTACCAACGGTGTGTTGGAAGAGCTGGGACAGACCATTCTGCCGGCGGGTCATTACACGCAGCTTCGCCTGGAATTGGCGGCCAACAGCGATATGAAGATCGCCAATTCGGTCGTATTGACATCGGACCCTGCCACGGAGATCCCTCTCGACACGCCCAGCTCCGTGCAAAGCGGAATCAAGCTGATCAACGAGTTTGATGTGCAACCTGGTCAACATGTGGATTTGGTTTTGGATTTTGATGCATTGAAGTCCGTTGTGCAACGCGGCAATGGTGGTTATCTTCTCAAACCGGTCATTAAAGTGGTACCCACTGAATTGAACGGCATCAAAGGCTTTGTGGAAACGGCTCTTCTGGGAGACGAGGTCCGGGTGTCGGCGCAAACGAACGGCAATGTCATCTGTTCAACAATGCCCAATCCGCAGACAGGAGAATTCTTTCTTGCCCGTCTGATGCCTGGCATCTATGATGTCGTCATCACGGCAAAGGGTCGCGCCACTGCGGTGATCGCCGGTGTACCGGTTGCCAGTACGACGAGTACCACTGTCGTCAGTACCGATGTCAACCGGATCGCGCTGCCGGTTTCTACGACAAAGAATCTCAGTGGCACGGTGATCTTAAATCCCCCAAGTGCAACGACGGTGGCTTATGTGGCGGCAAAGCAGGCCTTCGAGGGCGGCCCGACCGTAACCGTAGCGAGCAAGGCCGTTGATTCGGTCTCCGGCCGCTATCTGTTGACATTGCCGGTGGATGCGCCACTTCTGGGTCAATATGGTGCAGGAACGCTGCCGATTGTGTTGTCCATAAAGTCTGCGATGGCCGGTAAATATATCGTCGAGGCCTCCGCAGAGGGATATAAAACGCAGCAGGTGAGTCGGGAGGTCTCTATGGATCTGGTTCAAGATTTTATTCTGGTGCCCTGATAGCCCATCTTGGGCCGGGTTCAAACACGCCCCCCTATTTGCCCCCCTTGGGGGGCGTGTTTGAATAGTATGAAACTGACTGGATGTTGACGTTGATTCGACGCTATCTACTTTTATCCATTGCAGCAATCCTGCTGCTCCACATCGGCTACCTGTACTTCAAGGTGGCTCAGGGGGTCGAAGAGGACGGTTCGGGCTCTCCCTCCGTCCTCTATGGCCGGCCCTTGGAGATATGCAAGGGAGACAATTTCGGGAACCTCCGTTTCGGTGAGCGGCTCCAAAGACTCTCCTACAGGAAGGTCTCTGGAAAACCTCCTAAAGCCGGGACGTTCTCCGAGCAGGAAGGGAATATCCGGATCTTTCTGCGTGATGATCGAAACACCTCTCAACCGAAGGGGCCGGTGGAGATTGTCATTGACGACAGTCGGGTCGTTTCGTTGGCCTCCCCGGCCGGCGCAGAGCTGGACTCGATCCGTCTGGAAGAGGAGGAGATCGGCCGCATCACGGGGCCGAAGAGGGAGTCGCGGCATCCGGTGCCCCTCTCCGCCATTTCTCCATTCATGCAAAACGCGGTGATCGCATCCGAAGACGCGCGCTTTTATAGCCATTTCGGGATCGATGTCCTGGCGATCGGCCGGGCATTGCATGCCAACGTCAAAAAGAAGCGGTTCGCGCAGGGCGGCTCCACCCTTACCCAGCAGCTTGCGAAGAATCTTTTTCTCTCCCCGCAAAAGACCCTGGGACGCAAGCTGCATGAGGCGGAGCTCGCCCTCATCCTCGAATGGCGATACCCAAAGACGCAGATCCTCGAGATGTACCTCAACAAGATCTACTTCGGGCAGGAGGGCCTGAGGGGGATCTACGGGGTCGAGGAGGCGGCAGGATTCTATTTCTCGAAGCAGGCCAAGGATATCACTCTGGAGGAGGCGGCGCTCCTTGCCGGGATCATCCGCTCCCCGAACCGGTACTCGCTCGGAAAGGATGCAAAGGCGCTGAAGGAGCGGCGTAACGAGGTCCTGTCGCGGATGCGACTGCTCGGGATGATCCAGGAGGATGAGTTTTACAGGGCGTCGAAAGCCCCGGTGCGGATCAGGCCCAGGAAGGCCCCGGCTCAGACGGCATCGTACTTTGTGGACTATATCCAGCGGATCACCCTGGAAGAGCTGGGGGATGAGAAGCTCTACCGTTCAGGCTACCGCTATTACACCACCCTGGACCCCCTGCATCAGGCCGCTGCTGAGGAAGCGGTTACCCAGGGTCTCAAGGCAATCCAGAAGAGGGCCCGCCCTGCCGGCGAACCGCTGCAGGCCGCTTTGGTCGCCGTGGATCCGGCGACCGGGGCGATGACTGCCATGGTCGGCGGACGAAGCTACAGGGAGAGCCAGTTCAACCGGGCGGTGGATGCCAAACGCCAGCCTGGGAGCGCCTTCAAGCCTTTTGTGCTTCTGGCCGCGCTTTCTCTGTCCGTGCAGGGGAAGGGGGATAAGACGCTCTCCACCATGGTCTCCGGCGATCCCTTGTCAATCCCATCCCCGGGCGGGATATGGACCCCGGCAAATTTTGAGAGAAACACATATGGACGAATCACGGTTCGCAAGGCGATCGAGGAGTCCGTCAATACCGCTGCCGTCCGGCTGGCGAACGACATCGGGTTCAAGGAAGTGATCCAAACCGCTCGTGCGGCAGGGATTGCAAGCCGCCTCCTGCCTGTGCCGTCGATGGCGCTGGGGAGTTTCGAGGTCACACCGATGGAACTCGCCTATGCCTACGCGACGATCGCCTCGGGCGGTATCCGCTTCGCCCCGTTTGCCCTCTTCTCGGTGACGACCAAGGAGGGGGATATCCTGACGGCAAAGGAGGTTCATCGGGAAGCGGCGCTCGATCCGCGGGCGGCCTACCTTGCCGGATACGCGATGGAGGGGGTGCTGGAGCGCGGTACCGCAAGATCGGCAAAGGCGCTGGGGATCTTCTTCCCTGCGTCGGGGAAGACCGGGACAACGGACCTCAACCGGGACTCCTGGTTCGTGGGGTACACCCCTGATGTGGTCTGCGCCGTATGGGTGGGGTACGACTCCGGTGCGGATACAGGTCTGACCGGAGCGAGCGGGGCGCTCCCCATCTGGACGCGGTTCATGCGCTCCCTCTATCCCCAATCCATGCCGCCGGTTCCGATACAGCCGGCAGGGGTGGAGACCGCTCTGATCGATCCCTCATCCGGCTATCTTGCCACCTCCTCCTGCCCTCAAACGCTGCAGGAGGCTTACCTCACAGGCACGGCGCCGATGGAGACGTGCCCTCTCCATCCCGCGGACCCCGTCGCGGATAGCTTCCGCAAGGGAATGCAGGGGATAGGGGAGTTCTTCCGCAATCTGTTCAGGTAGCAGGTCTTCCCTTCCGACGGGGAGAGATTGTCCTTGACACCCCTCCCTTTTTTTCCGTATCCTCAACCAGCACAAGGCCCGGCACGGGCCGATGCATCGGCCCATGCCGGATCCATCCTTAGGACAAACGCGGCGCTTCTCGTTACCTGACCTGTTTCACGAGGCCGCGCAATAGGGTGAAAAACGATGGCAAAGGGACAGGTGACCCGCAGACAGAAGGATATTTCCCGACTTCTTCGTGAAAAGAGGCAGATTGCGCCTCTGGAGAAGCTGAGAAAGGGAAAGAAGGGGAAGAAGAAGTGAGTGATAACGGACGCTCATGGTCGGAAAAGGACCTGAGACGGATCGCTGCGGAGGGGCTCACCGTCCAGGAGGTGGATAGGCAGTTGGCCCTGTTCCGGCAGGGTGTCTCGCCGGTCCGACTGAACAGGCCCTGCCGCGTGGGAGACGGGATCGTCGTTCTGCCCGAAGAGGAACAGGAGGAGCTGATTGCGGCCTACGAAGAGGCCCTGCGGATGAGGCGGTTCACGAAATTCGTTCCTGCCTCGGGCGCGGCGAGCCGGATGTTCAAGGAGTGGCACCGATTCCTTAACGAGGAGGGGTTCACCGAGGAGAAGGAAAAAGAGGCCTTTTTTCGGGAGCTGAAACGATATGCCTTCTTTGAGGACCTTCGGGCCGCTGCCGCTCGGAAGGGGCTGGATATCGAGGAGTTGATACGGACGAAGGCCGACAGGGACCTTTTGGGATTTATCCTGACCGAGGAGGGGCTCAATTACGGGAATCTGCCCAAGGCCCTGCTGAAATTCCATCACTATCCCGATGAGAGCCGCACCGCGCTGGAGGAGCATCTCATCGAAGCGGTCCTGTATGCCAGAGACGCACGAAACCGTTCCCGCATCCATTGCACCATTTCCAAGGAACACGAGAAAGCGGTTCGGGACCGTCTCGAGAGGGTGGTTGCCGGTTACGAATCCCGTCTGAATACGGTCTTGGAGGTCGACCTCTCCACACAGGAGGCTGTAACGAACACCATTGCCGTGGATCCGCAGTTCCGCCCTTTTCGGGATGCGAACGGGGACCTGGTTTTCCGCCCGGGAGGGCATGGAGCTCTCCTGCAAAATCTCAACAGCCTCGATGCGGATATCGTCTTTTTGAAGAATATCGACAATTGCGTCCCCGACCGCCTCAAGCCCGAGACGGTGCGCTGGAAGAAGATCCTCGCGGGCTATCTGATGACGCTGCAGGACGGGATATTCCGCCGCCTCCGTCTTCTTTCCGCAAGGGACCCTAAGGAAGCAGACCTGACGGAAATCGCCGCTTTCTGCCGGCGGAAGCTCGATCTGGTAACGCCTCCTGATTTTTTACGGAGGTCCCTTGCCGAGCGGGGGGCTTTGCTCTTCAAAGCACTGAACCGGCCGCTCCGGGTCTGCGGTATGGTAAAAAACGAGGGCGAACCCGGAGGCGGCCCCTTCTGGGTCGATTCTTCGGGCGGGATGGATTCCTTATCCCTGCAGATCATTGAAGAGTCGGAGGTCGACCACGGCGACCCCGGACAGAAGAAGATCTGGCAATCCTCCACTCACTTCAATCCCGTGGATCTCGTTTGCGGGGTCCGGGATTACCGCGGGGATAAATTCGATCTGACCCTGTTCGTCGATCAGGCGCGTTCGACCATTTCCAGAAAATCAGAGCAGGGCAGGGAACTCCTGGCGCTGGAGCGTCCCGGTCTCTGGAACGGCTCGATGGCCTTCTGGAACACACTCTTCGTTGAAACCCCCCTGATCGTCTTCAATCCGGTGAAGACCGTTCGGGATCTCCTCCGGCCTCAACACCAGTAACTTTTCATGAGGCAACTCAGAGGATCAGACGTGCCGCCTCCTCGGGGGCCAGGGGCAGGACCGAAAGCGCGGTGCTGACATCGTCCCTGAGGCAGTAGGCAGCGATCTTTCCCTCCTTGGACGCGTCGCTGTAACGGGCGCAAAGACGCGCTGCAAGGAGACGCGTTTCCTGATCGCCGCCGCTGGGGACCAGAACAGTCGGGCCCGGGAAATGGGTGATACGGATGAGCGCGTCGCTCCTGACGGCCAGGCGTTCGATGGTGTTGTTGTCCATCGCGTTTCTGCCGACCACGGCCTTGGTCGACTCGGTCAGCCGAAAATGGCGCCCGACCTTCAAAAGTTCGATGTCCCGCAGGGTGTGATCAGGATGGCGGTCGAAGAGGTCGCGAAGGCGCTTGGCGAAGACAGGATCGGTGAGGAGGCAGCCGCCCGCCGGTGCGGGGTAAGAGGTGATCCTGTAATGCACGGCCAGCTCCATCTGCTGTTTCCTGCCTCTCCCCTGAATGTCCAGAAGTCGGGCGCGGTCGACCTTTCCCTCCCGCTCCGGTGCGGTTTCCGGCAGAAGCCGTGCGCTCAGGGGGCGAAGGATCCGGTCCGGATACCCGGCGTTCTTCGCCACCACGGCCAGAGACTGCCTTCCCTGGGACATGGGACGCTGGCCCAGGACCTCTCCGGTGAAGAGAAAGTCCGCCCCTTCGGCCTCCATTTTTCGTCCCGCGATCTTGAGCATCAATGTGTGACAGTCGATGCAGGGGTTCATGTTCTTCCCGTATCCATATCGGGGCGCATGCAGCATCTGCAGGTGTTCTTCCGTGATGTTCAGGACGGTCAGGGGAAGACCGATCCTCTCGGCGGCGGTCCGTGCCTTGGCAGAGCTGAAAAAGGGGGTTTCGAATATGACACCAAGGACCTCGATTCCCTGTTCTTCAATCACCTTAAAGGCCAGGGAGCTGTCCAGGCCTCCTGAAAAAAGCGCGATTCCCTTCACTTTCACTACGCCATGATCCTCAGTTTTCCGTGATGTTTGTATCAATAGTTAACGAAGCGCCCTCCCGGCCGTCCTAGGAGCACAGACAGGGCGTCAGGCGATATATCGTAATCGATCAGGTAAAGCGGTTCGCGGTCGGTCTTTACCTGGAGGGCGGAAAAGGATGCCGCGAGCCGACGAGGGCCGTCCTCCGGAATCCGGCGTGAGAAGTGGCCGAAGGAGACGGGGATCTGTAGACCCTGCAGCACGCTTTCGATCAGGGGCCTTCCCGAGTCCCTTTCCCCGATCAGGATGGACTCCGTTCCCTCCTCCTTCAGGATACGGAGGAACTGGTCGGGCAGTTTCTTTGAATGGATGACAAACCGTTTCTCTGCCCTGCGAAGGAGTAGATCGACCGTGATGGAGAGATTGAAACCGTGGCGGGCCTGCTCGAACAGGACGATCTCTGCGTTCCTTACCGGCGTCTCTCCGGCCATCTTGAGCAGCTGCTCAGCCAAGGCGATGCCCCTGAGTCCCCTCAGGTCGGGAATCGCTGTCGGCGCCGTCTGTTCCTTGGGAGCGGCGATCACTCGGCCGTCTGAGATCTCCGTGGCAATGAGGCCGTTTTGCTCCATGAACCTGCGGGCCCCCATGGGGAGGGGTTTTTCGCTGCTGCCCAAAAAGAACAGCCCCTGACGGTAGAGCGCGCCGCCGGCAGCCCTCCTTGCTTCAATGATCCAGTCAGGAGAAACCAGGATTTCCGGTTTCTGGGACAGTTTCAGGGGCCGTGCGGCATTGAACATCGTATAGTTCCTGGAATGGCGGATGATCCCCTGCAGGGACGCCAGGTCGTCGCTGAGCTCTTGAGCGGACAGGAAGGCGAAGTGGGGCGAGGATTGTCCGATCATCGCTTTGAAGGGGTCCGGCAGGCGGTTTGTGAAATCGAGAAATACCGTCGATCCGTCGTCCAATTCAACGACCGGAATCAGAGAGCAGTCGATCGTGATCTGGGTGCTGTCCCTGAGAGGGATGTAATAATGGCCCTTGGCGGTGAGGGAGCCTTTCATCCGGACGATGACCGGGCGGATAATCCTCAGCATCTCTTCTGTAGCGGGCGTCGTCCCCGCAGCCACCGTGATCGGAGGAGGCTCCTTTTGAGAGTCTGCTGCCGGAGGGGGGGCGGTGGGGGAGGGGGGAGCATCTTTCTGACCGTCGACGGCCGGAGCAGGAAGGGTTGCGGAGGGCAGAGGCGTGTCCGTCCGGCTGTCGGCGGTTTGAACAGGGGCCGCTGCAGGACGATCTTTGCGGTCCGGGGCCGCGGGAAGCTTCAGGCGTTGACCTGCGCTCAGAGAGCTCATGTCCTCGATATCGGGATTCATCTGCCGCAAAAGCCGGTAGGTTGACATCACATCCGCAGGGTTGACATTCAGTTCGGTAAGGAGGATCCGGCTGATCGAGTCCCCATCCTGGATGAGGTATTCCGTTATGGAAGGCTTTCCGTCCGGCGGGATCGGTTTTGCCGGTTCGGTCGTCTCGGCGATTTCACGCAGCGGAAGCAGGATCTTCTGTCCAGGATAGATCCGGTTTAGGTTCCGGAGCTCCGGGTTCATCCGACGGATCAGGGAATGCGGGACCGATTCATAACCGAGGTGGATCCGCATGATTCTGTCGATCCGGTCTCCCCTCTTTACGATGTAGAGCCTTGTTCCCGTCTTTTGCTGCCCTGCCGTCTTTTGCAATGTGAGCGTGGCGCTGTCCTCGCGGGCTGCCGTCAGCGGTGAAGAGAGAAACAGCGTCATGAGAAGGCCGGTCAGGAGGAGGCCGGCGGCACGGAAAAGAGGATCCTTGGGAGCGCCTCGGGTTTGCATGCGGGAAGACACCCTCAGCCTTTTTCGCACGCGATGACCGTCTGGTTCCATGGGCAGTAAATTCCGCGTCATCTCTCTTTCCTCTCTTGGGCTTTACTTCAGCGGCCGCTCTGGAAATTGTCCCTGAGGAGCTCCCTGGCGATGATCATCCGGCGGACTTCCGCGGTGCCGGCGCCGATGTCCCAGAGCTTCTGATCGAGATAGTGCCTGGAGACCGCATACTCCGGGCAGTAGCCGTAACCGCCGTGGATCTGGATGGCGTCCGCGGCGATCTTCGTCCCTGTCTCGCCGCAGAAGAGCAGGGCGGCCGCGGCCTTGCGGTCGAGATCCGTTCCCTTCCCTCCGACCTTGTTGGCAAGCGAGTCGCAGTAGGCGGCGGCACTGTAAGCCATCCATCGGGAGGCCATGTATCCCGTATACATATCGGCCAGTTTCCCCTGGATGAATTGAAAAGAGGAGATCGGTTTTCCGAACTGCACCCTCTCCCGCGCGTAGCGGAGGCTGTGCTCAAGACAGGCGCGCTGTGAACCGAGGCAGCAGCCGCTCAGGGTGATCCGCTCGGTGCACAGGCCGTTGGTCAGAATCGCCCCGCCTCGGTTGAGGCCGCCGATGAGGTTTTCTTCGGGCAGTTCCATGTCCTCGAATGTGATCAGGGCGGTCGGCGAACAGCGCATCCCCCATTTCTTGATCTTTTCCCGGTGGAATCCCTTCATCCCGTCGGTAAGAAAATAGAAGGCGGAGATCCCGTGCGCTCCGCGGGTCGGACTGGTCTTGGCGTAGAACAGCATGAAATCGGCGACGGTGCCGTTGGTGATAAAGGTCTTGCCTCCGTTGATGACGTAGCGGCTTCCCACCTTCTCGGCTCGGGTCGTCATGCCCATCGCATCGGAGCCGGAATTGGGTTCGGTGATCCCCAGGCAGCCTATGTACTGTCCGCTGCAGGCCTTGGGCAGGATCTCCATCTTCTGCTCTTCAGCGGCATTCCGTCGGAAGTTGTCAAAGCAGAGGGTTTGGCTGGCGCCCACGGTCATCGCCAGGGCGTTGCTCACCCGGCCGATGGTTTCATAAACCAGGAGGGTCTCCACATAGCCGAGGCCGGTTCCGCCGTAATCCTCCTCAAAGACGATTCCGTTGACGCCGAGTTTGCCCAGTTCCCGGAAGAGGTCAGGGGGCATTTCATCCTTCTCGTAGAGTTCCTCCATCTGCGGTTCCAGCCAACCGGACGCCCAGCGCCAGACGCTCTCTTCGATCATTTTCTGTTCGGGAGTAAATTCAAAATTCAGTGACATGGCCGTTCCCTCCAGCAGACTTTGACACTTTTTATGACAGACTTGTGAAAATGTCCAGTAGGTTATGTGGGAGATCCTCAGAAGAGCGGGTGATACCTCGTCGTTCCACTAGGGATCTTTAACCGCCGGTGGATCCTGACCATCCATTATAGATAGGGGCTGTTTTCGTAGTTGCAAGACCTGGATATAGTGATATATAGAGCCCTCGGATGCACAAAAGCATAAGCACGGCGGAGAGGAGGAGACATGGCGGGAAATGACCCCCAGGCAGCGATGCTCAAGGAGATTCAGGCGCGGTTGGATCGCAAACTGAAAGAAAGTGAAATCGGCGTTCTGGAATACTGGAAGGAACAGCTAGACAAGGTGGCTGCCATGAAGCCGGAAGGGATTGCCGGCCTTCAGATGCAGGTGAGAAAGATTTCCGAGATGATGGCCAACCGGATCCGAATCCTCAAGAGGGAATAGGGCCGCCGGTGACATTAAAGGGTATTTGGTAAAATGCGAACTTTGGTGGATTTTTTATTTGAAGTGGGGATGCTCAAAAAGACACCCCGGAGTGGTTTCCAGTTTCTGGGTTCAGGTTCCGAGTCCGTGGCCGAGCATGTCCTGCAGACGCTGTACATCGGATATGTCCTGTGCAAGCTGGAGCCTGCGGTGAATGAGCTCACGGTCCTTAAGCTTTGCCTTGTCCACGACCTCCCCGAGGCTCGGACCGGTGATATGAATTATATGAACAAGAAGTACGTCACTGTGGACGAGAAAAAGGCGACTCAGGAGCTTACCGAGCCGCTCTTTTTCGGAGGCGAGATCCAATCGGCACTCGAGGAGTTCAACGCGAGAGAAACGAGGGAATCCATGCTCGCCCGCGATGCCGATCAACTGGCCTTGATTCTTCAGCTCAAGGAATGCGGCGATTTGGGAAATAAATACAGCCAGGACTGGATCCGCTTTGCCGTCCGGCGTCTTGCCACGGAGAACGCCCGAAAGCTGGCCGAGAGTATTCTCGATACGGATTCCACGAACTGGTGGTTCAAGGACAAAAGCGACTGGTGGGTCAACGGCAATCACGAACCGACCGCAAAGTAACAAGCGCTTGACACTACCATGAAAATACCCTAAATTGCCGCAGTTCTAAAACCGAAGAAGGATGGACAATGGCAACGAAAAAGCAAAGGCGGACCGACGAGGTCAAACACAAAAAGACCAAGAAGAATCGGAGATTTCTTCTGCTTTCCGCGATCATCGTGGTGTCGGTGGTCTTTCTGGCCGTCTTCTTCATCACCCTGTTCGATTATATCTATCCTCCCACCGCGGGAAAACAGACCGCGGCAAAGAAAAAGGACAAGCAGGAAGTGACCCTCTTCTTTTCCGATGACAACGAGCGTTTCCTTATCCCGGAGAAACGGTTGGTACCCAAGGAAAAGGAGCCTGAAGAACAGGCGCAGGAGATTGTGAAAGCCCTCTTGGCCGGCTCGAAAACCGGGCTGGTCAATACGTTCCCGGACAAAGCGGAACTCCAGAGCGTGAAGATGGAGGGGGGCGATACCCTTCTGGTCAATTTCAGCGAGTCGTTGACGGTGAACCACCCCGGAGGAAGCGCGGCAGAGACGGCCACGGTCTATTCCTTGACCAATACCCTGACCGTCAATATGCCGATAGTCAAAAAGGTGAAGATCCTGATTGGAGGAAAGGAGAGGGAATCGCTCAAGGGGCATATCGGCCTTAAGAATCCCTTTACCATCAACCGGGAATTGATTGCGCCGCCGGCGCCGCAAAAGGAAGGATGACGGGCATTATCCCACGGTGAACCTCCATGGCCTCCAAATCCAAATTGTCGCGTACGCGAAACATCGGCATCGTCGCCCATATCGACGCCGGCAAGACGACGGTTTCGGAGCGGATTCTCTTCTATACCGGGATATCCTATAAGATGGGAGAGGTCCACGACGGCGAGGCCGTCATGGACTGGATGCCGCAGGAGCAAGAGCGGGGGATCACCATTACCTCGGCGGTCACCACCTGCACCTGGCAAAACCGTGAAATCCATCTTATCGATACGCCGGGCCATGTCGATTTCACGATCGAGGTCGAACGGAGCCTACGCGTCCTGGACGGGGCAGTGGTCGTATTCTGCGCCGTGGGCGGGGTGGAGCCCCAGTCCGAGACCGTTTGGCACCAGGCGGACAAATACGACGTTCCCAAGGTGGCCTTCATCAACAAGATGGACCGCGTCGGAGCCAATTATAGCGGGACCATCCAGATGATGAAGGAGCGGTTCAACTCCTTGCCCCTGCCGATTCAGATTCCGTTGGGGGAGGGGGAGCTCTTCCGGGGGGTAGTGGATCTGATCCGGCAACAGCTCATCACCTGGGACGATACGACAAAAGGACTCTCTTACAGCTACGGGGAGATCCCGGACGAGGTCCTGCCGCAGGCAAGGGAGCAGAGGGACAGGATGCTTGCCGTTCTTGCCGATGCCGACGACGCCATTGCCGAGAAGTATTTGGATGGGGTGGAGATTTCCGCCGAGGAGATACTGGCCGCCATCCGAAAAGCCACCGTCTCCCTGAAGGTGGTTCCCGTCATGTGCGGATCGGCCTTGCGTAACCGGGGGGTCCAGCCGGTACTGGACGCGATCGTCCATTTTCTTCCCTCTCCGGAGGAGATCCCTCCTGTCAAGGGCGTCAATCCCCTGACCAAGCAGGAGGAGATCAGGGCGAGCAGCGACCGGGAGCCCCTGGCCGCCCTGGCCTTCAAGATCATGCAGGACGAGGGGAGAAAACTGACCTATCTCCGGATCTATTCGGGACGGCTTCGCGCGGGAGAGGAGCTCTACAATGCAAGCCGCAGAAAGAAGGAAAAGATCGCCCGGCTGCTGAAAATGCATGCCAATAAGCGTGAACGCGTCGAGCAGGCGGGTGCGGGCGACATCATCGCCGTCATGGGACTCAAGGATATAACGACGGGCGATACGATCTGCGATGAGGCCCATCCCATTCTCCTTGAGCCGATCGACTTCTATGAACCGGTCATCTCCCTGGCGATTGAGGCCAAAACACCGGCCGACCAGGAGAAGCTCAGCGTTGCCCTCAGCAAACTGATGGAAGAGGATCCGACGCTGAGGGTCAAGTACGAAGAAGAGACGGCCCAGACGGTCATTTCGGGCATGGGAGAGCTGCATCTGGAAATTATCGCCGATCGCCTTCTGCGGGAGTTTAATGCCCGCGTGAACGTCGGCAAGCCGCGGGTGGTTCATCGGGAAACGATCCAGAGGCGGGTTGAGAGCGAGGGGCTGTTCGATCGGGAACTGGGGGAGAAGAGGCATTTCGGCCATGCGAAGCTTATCCTGGAGCCGATGGAACGGGGAAGCGGGATCGAGATTGTCCGGGAGCTGAAAGACGGAGCGATCCTTCCCGAGGAGTTCCTCACCGCGATGGAAGAAGGTATCCGCGAGGCGCTGCTGAGCGGCGTGGTGGCGGGGTATCCGGTGATCGACATCCGGATCGTGATCCTGGGCGGGACGCTGAAGGAAGGAGAGTCTTCGGCGCTCGGCTACAAGATCGCGGCATCCACGGCCTTCCGGGATGGCTGTCTGAAGGCTGACCCTGTCCTGCTGGAGCCGATCATGCTGGTCGACGTGATCACCCCCACCGACTTTATGGGGGATGTCATCGGCGACATCAATGCCCGTCGGGGAGAGATCCAGGCCATCGCACCCAAGGGGCTGGTCAGTGAAATCAAGGCCAAAGTCCCCCTGAAGGCCATGTTCGGCTATTCGACGGATCTTCGGTCAGCCACGCAGGGGAGGGCTTTATTTACGATGCAGTTTTTTACCTATGACAAGACCTGACGGTCATGGACGGACTCTTTCCCGTGCTCTCAAAATCCCTGTTCTTCTCTGCATCCTCCTTCGCAAACCCTGATCCGTCCGCAACAGAAAGAACCACATGAAAGGATAAGCTCAATGTCCCAAGTATCAACAGTCACGGCCGACCCAGCGAGCGCGTCTTCCGTTCTGCAGCTCGATAAAGACAAGCTTCTCCAGAGCATCTTCCGTCTGAGCTCGTTTTTGACCGCACCTTCCAGCGTGAATCAAATCCTGGTCAAGATTCTCGATGAGGTGGTCGACAGCATCGGTTTTGACAAAGGGATCATTCGCCTGTTTGACGATTCCCGTCAGAATCTCGTTGCCAAGGTCGTCAAGAACTACAGCCCGGAAGAAGAGCAGAGGGTCCTTTCCGTGGCCCTCAACATCCACGAGCATGACTGCATCGTCACCAAGGTGGCCAAATCCGGCCAGCCGATCGCCGTGGAGGTGACGGCCACCGATCCCAGGATCACCGAAACAGACCGCATGCTGACGAAGATCTATGACCGCGGCTCTTATTTCTGCGCCCCCCTGAAGATCGAGGATGAGGTGATCGGGATCATCGCCGCCTGGTTCAAGGAGGAGACCAAGTTCTTTCCGGAAGAGATCAGCCTCTTTGTGACCTATGCCAATTTCTTGAGCATCGTCATTCACAATTTGCGGCTCTTCGAGGCCAACGACGGGAAGATCCAGCAACTCATGATCCTGCAGGAAGCCGTATCCGAGATGAACGCCAGTTATGTCTTGGACAACCATATCCTGGAGATCCTCGTCAAGAGCGCCCTGAGGATAACCGGGTCGGAGAAGGTCCTGGTCTATTTCCTGGACATCGAGAAGGATCGCTGTCTGGTAAACGATGGGAAGAAGGTCTCCATTGCCGACCGCCAGGCCTTTGAGGAGACGATTGGACCGACCATTATCCGCGAGGCGATGGACGCCAATGCCATTGTCACCGGCAGGCTTGGCGCTGCAAATGCGTCGCCTCAGCCCGTTTACCTGGAATATCCGTCTGAAATTGCCCTTCCTCTCACGGTCAAAGACAAGTTCAAGGGCGCCCTCTATCTTGCAAAAAAGTCGGGGAGCTATTCTCAGGAAGAGATCCATGCCCTCGATATACTGGCGAAGAATACCTCTACCTCCTATGACAATGCGATCATGCATTCCAGGCTCTCACTGGAGGCGAAGTCCTTAAAGACGGAAGTCGAAAAACTCAAAGAGCGAGAGGACATCCTCCTGGGTTTTCATAATATCTTGGGGAAATCAAAGAAGATGCGCGGTCTGTTTCATGTCATAGAGGAGGTGGCCGGACACAACACCAGCATCCTGATTCAAGGGGAAAGCGGAACGGGGAAGGAATTGATCGCCCGGGCGATTCACAGGCAGAGCGACAGAAGTACAAAGCCATTTGTGGATGTCAACTGTGCGGCCATTCCCGGGACCCTCCTGGAGAGTGAGTTATTCGGATACGAGGCGGGCGCTTTCACCGATGCAAGAAAGAGAAAGATCGGCCTGTTGGAACATGCCAGCGGCGGTACGATGCTCTTGGATGAGATCGGTGATATGAACATCCATATCCAGGCCAAGTTTCTCCGCATGCTGGAAGACGGCCACATCCGTCGTTTGGGCGGCAACGAAAATATTTCCATCGATGTCCGGTTCATCTTTTCGACGAATAAGGATCTGACCCGAATGGTGGCGGAAGGGACATTTCGCGAGGATCTCTACTATCGGATCAGCGTGGTGCCGATTCTCATTCCTCCGCTTCGAGAACGGATCGACGATATTCTGCTTCTCGCCCGTTACTACGTCGAAGAATTTAACGGGAAATTCATGAAGAGGGTAAAGGGATTCACGGAAGATGCGGAACTGATCCTTACCGCTTACCATTGGCCGGGAAATGTCCGGGAACTGAAGAACATCATTGAAAGGATCATGATTCTTCACAACACGGGATCTATGATCACCCCGGAAAGCCTTCCTGCGGAGATGAGGCTGACGACCAATAAAGAGCAGCTCAGGATTCAGATCGATAACGTCCTGCCGCAACTCACGTCGGAAGGCATCGATTTTACATTGGTTACAGAAAAAATCACGAATGATGTCAAGAGGAAGATTATCGAAAGCACCCTGGAGATGAGTCGCGGAAATAAAACAGAGGCGGCAAGGCGTCTCGGGATTTCCCGGTACAAACTGATCCGGGAACAGAAGAAAATTAGTAATTATATCAAATGATTATCTAGATATAGCCTTTGTGCCTATTCAGCACGTATGTGCGATAGGCGAACATTCCCTCCAGAGCCTTCCAGCTGTTGACTCCGAGCAAAGGTTCACAAAAATTGTGTGCGAAATAGGCACGCTGAAATCCTGTTTCGTTTTACATATCCTGTTTTAAATTCGCCCGTCCCGAGGGGAAGATCCTTCCCCTTGATAATGATATCTATCTGATATTTTATTGTTTTATTGATATATTCGATCATGGATCGTTCAATAGGGAAGGGGACGGCCCTATTGGCATTTCTATTGCGTATATACTCTCTATATAAAGAAAGGGCATCGGGTACAAAGGGGTGCGCTTCAGGATCGGACCTGAGAAGTAAGAAGCAGAGCATCGTATGCAAGGAGAAAAAAGCAGGACCGGCTCCAAAAGCTACAAAAGGAAAAAACCAAGTCCCAATCCCAGACCTATTCAGGAGTATGATTTTTTCGTTACACGGGACGGGATGGCGAATGAAGAAACCGTTCCTGCAGACCAACGGAGCAGAGGGAGAAAAAAAGGCAGCCAAAAGAAGGGCGCCTCCTTTTTTCTTACAGATTGACGCCGGGGGGGCTGAAGGTCCATGTAATGAATGAAGGGATAATCTGAAAGGTTCAACAGCAATTTGAACCCTTTCAGTATTATAATGGTGGATGGTTTTTAGGTTCCCTCCTTTTCCATCCACCATTTTTTTATCTAATAAAAAGGGCGCACCGGATCCGGTGCGCCCTTTTGTCGTGGAAGGATTAACGTCTTAGAGCTTTTCGCCTGTAATCCTCATTCCATAGAAGGAACGATAGACAAAGACGAGGGCGACCACAAAGAAAAGCAATGCCAATCCCAGCTTCAAGCCGACGCTCTGCATGGTCACGGCGATTTCGACGGCCAAAAGACCGAAGAGGGTAGTGAACTTGATCACCGGATTGAGGGAGACGGAAGAGGTGTCCTTGAACGGGTCGCCGACGGTATCACCGACGACTGTGGCTTCATGCAGAGGGGTGTTTTTCTGCTTCAGGTCCACCTCTACGATCTTCTTGCCGTTATCCCAGCACCCGCCTGCATTGGCCATGAAGATCGCCTGGAACAGGCCGAAGAAGGCGATGGCGACCAGATAGCCGATGAAGAAGTAGGGGTTGAAGAAGGCAAGACTCAGGGCCATAAAGAAGATCACGACGAAGATGTTGATCATCCCCTTCTGAGCATAGATCGTACAGATCTTGACGACTTCCTTGCTGTCCGCGATCGAGGCCTCTTTCTTGTCCAGTTTGATGTGATTCTTGATGTAGACGACGGCCTGGTAGGAGCCGGTGACAACGGCCTGTATGGAGGCGCCGGTGAACCAGTAAATGACGCAGCCGCCCATGAGCAGGCCCAGGATGATCTCCGGCTGGACCAGGCTCAGTTTGGCGATGACGTTTCCGAAGAGGCGCTCCAGCAGGATGATGATTCCGAAGACCATCGTGGTCGCACCGACAACGGCTGTTCCGATGAGGACCGGTTTTGCCGTGGCCTTGAAGGTGTTGCCCGCGCCGTCCGCGGATTCCAGGTAATGCTTTGCCTTCTCGAAATCCGTGTCGACCCCGAAGTGCTTCTTGACGACCTCTTTGGCGTCGCTGCGGCCTTCGATGATCGAGAGCTCATAGATCGATTGCGCGTTATCCGAGACCGGACCGAAGCTGTCGACGGCGATGGTGACCGGGCCCATACCCAGGAAACCGAAGGCGACAAGGCCGAAGGCGAACACCGGAGCGGCAAACAGGAACTCTTTCGGCATCAGTCCCATCACAGAACCGGTCTGGGAAACCAGATAGGCGATGAGCATCAGGATAAGGATGATCAGCCCTTCCCAGAAGGCGGAGAAGTTTCCGGCGACCAGACCGGAGAGGATATTGAGTGAAGCCCCGCCCTGGCGCGAGGCATTGACGACCTCCTCGCAGTGGCGGGACTTGGTGCTTGTAAAGATCTTCGTGAACTCAGGGATCAGCGCCCCGGCGATGGTCCCGCAGCTGATAATGATGGAAAGCGCCAACCAGACGGAAAGGGAACCTCCTACGGTGGGCAGGTCGCCCAGCAGCAGGTAGCTCGCAGCAAAGGTGACGATGATGGAGACGCAGGAGGTGATCCAGACGAGATTCGTCAGTGGTTTTTCGAAATCGAACTCCTCCTTGCCGGTAAACAGGGATCTGCTGGCGGCGTCATTAAAGTAGTAAGAGATGAGCGAAGTGATGATCATCAGGATGCGCATGGCGAAGATCCAGACGATCAGCTTGCCGCCCATGGCCGGATTCGTGGCCAGGGCCAGGGCCAGAAAGGCGATCAAGGCCACGCCCGTGACGCCGTAAGTCTCGAAACCGTCCGCCGTGGGACCGACGCTGTCGCCCGCATTATCGCCGGTGCAGTCCGCGATGACGCCCGGGTTTTTCGGATCGTCTTCCGGCAGGTGAAAGATGATCTTCATCAGATCTGAACCGATATCGGCGATCTTGGTGAAGATCCCTCCGCAGATACGCAGGGCGCTCGCGCCGAGCGACTCGCCGATGGCGAATCCGATGAAACAGGGACCGGCGAGGTCTTTGGGGATGTAAGCGAGAATGAGGATCATGAAGAAGAGCTCGATGCTCACCAGCAGAAGCCCGACGCTCATCCCGGAACGGAGACAGATATTCACCATGCTCAGGGGATTACCGCTCAGCGAGGCAAACGCGGCCCGGGAATTGGCCACCGTATTGATCCGGATCCCGAACCAGGCCACTCCGTAAGAGCCGAGTATTCCCATGACGGAACAGAACAGGATCATCGCAACCGCACCGACCGTATTTCCCTGCAGTCCGACAAAATAATAGACAATACAGATCGCAATGAGAATCCACAGGCCGGCGAGGAATTTCCCCTGCTGGAACAGATAGGTTTTGCAGGTTTCCCATATCGTGTTGGAGACCTCCAGCATGGCTTGATGGGCAGGCAGGTTCTTTGTCTGGTTATACTGCCGCCAGCCGAAAATCATCCCGATGGCACAGATGATCAGACCGACGTTGAGGATCGTCAGTCCTCCGAGAGAACCGCCCATGAAGCTGATCTGGGTCAGGTCGGGAATCTTGATGTCCGCTTCGCCCGCAAAAACCAGAGGGGTCATCAAAAATAGGGAGATCGCGAGAAAAGACAACAGAAATAAGAAACTGCGTTTTCCGCTGCACATGATTTAATCCTCCTTGATTAGAGTAGAGTATTCCTTTCCATGATGCCGTTCCATAGCGGCCTGAATGCCCGTAGAAACGATATCGGCCACCGCATCACCTGCCGTCTGAAGCAAGCGGGGCAGGCAGATCGTTTCCTCTTCAGAAAAAGGGGACAACACGTAGCCCTCGACCATCGACTTGCGTTCCGGTCTCCCGATGCCGAGCCTGACTCTGAGGAAATCGGCGGCATCAAGGTGATCAATGATCGATATCAGCCCTTTATGCCCGCCATGACCCCCTCCCGCCTTCAAACGGATCGTCTGAAAAGGCAGATCCAGGTCATCATGCACCACGATCAGGTCCTGAAGGTCTATCCGGTAATAATCGGCGAGCCTCCTGACCGCAGATCCGCTCAGATTCATGAATGTCTGAGGCTGGGCGAGCAACACGGCGCTGCCGGCGATTTTCCCCTTTCCGATAAGGGAATCGAAGATGGTTTGGCTGATCGATATATGATGTTCCAAGGCCAATTGATCAACAACCAGGAAACCCGCGTTATGCCGGTTAAACCGATACCGCACTCCCGGATTCCCCAATCCAACGATCAATTTCACACAAAATCCTCCCCCAGGGCCGCCCCTGCGGGTCGTCACGTCCCTCCCGCATTCGACGACCGGAGGTCATGTCACTCTTTTTTGGATTCCTTCGGTGCCTCTCCTTCACCCTCAGCCGGTGCCACCGCTTCACCTTCGGCCGCTTCAGGCTGGGGTACGGAAACCTTCACAAAGGCAACCATAGCCACGCCGATATCGCCGGAATCGAGGACCTCAATGCCTTCCGGCACCTTGATATCCTGAACCTTGATCGAATTTCCGATATCCAGTCCGCTGACATCGATGTCGATGAATTCGGGCAGGACCGACGGTAAACAGGAGACCTTCAGGTCGCGTTTCAGATGCTGAAGCTCCCCGCCGTTCTGAACGCCGATGGGGTTGCCTGTAAAGTGGAGCGGAATGTCGATCGTCAGTTTGTGGTCCATGCGGATTTCATAAAAATCGGCATGATAGAAACGCCTGCTCACCGGTTCTATTTGGAGTTCCTTGATAAGGGAAAGCTTTTCTTTTTGTTTTTTCCCTTCGATGAGCAGTTTGATGAAGATGTTTTCCTTCTTCATCTTTATGATCTTCGTCAGATCCGCCACCTTTACCGACAGAGGGATCGCCTCCTGGCCGCGGCCATAAAAGACGGCCGGGATCAACCCCTCTTTTCTGAAACGTCTGGCCGGTCCTTTGCCGTATTCTTCGCGGATACAGGCCTTTAATTCAGTAGCCTCCATGAAATTCCTCCTAAATGAATAATGAACTCACCGAGTCGTTATAATAGATTCTCCGGACTGCCTCGCTGAGGAGCCCCGAGACGGAAAGAACCTTGATGCGGCTGCAGGCGCTGGCCTTGTCATGCAAGGGAATCGTGTCCGTTACGATGACCTCCTTGAGGTTCGACTGTTCTATCCTTTCAATCGCCGGTCCGGAAAGGACCGGGTGAGTACAGCAGACAGAAACCTCAACGGCCCCCTCTTCGTAAAGCGCCTTCGCCGACTGGACCACCGTTCCGGCCGTGTCGATCATATCGTCCAGGATGATGACCCTCTTTTTCTTGACGTGACCGATGATATTCATGACCTGGGCCTCGTTCGGTCCTTCCCTGCGCTTGTCGATGATGGCCAGGCTCGCCCCCATCCTTTTCCCAAAGGCCCGGGCCCGTTCCACGCCTCCGGTATCCGGAGATACGATGACGATGTCGTCGCCATGGTAATGCTTTTTGATATAGTCGAGAAGCACCGGGGTGGCAAAGAGGTTATCCACGGGGATGTTGAAAAAACCCTGGATCTGACCGGCATGGAGATCCAAGGCCAGCACGCGGTTGGCCCCGGCCTGGGTGATCAGATCGGCGACGAGTTTTGCCGTGATCGGGGCTCGGGGCGCCACCTTCCGATCCTGCCGCGCATAGCCGTAATAGGGGATGACGGCTGTGATGCGATCAGCCGATGATCGACGGGCGGCATCGATCATGATGAGAAGCTCCATCAATGTGACGTTCACCGGGGAGCAGGTGGGCTGGATGATAAAGACATCCATACCGCGGACGTTTTCGTTGATTTCCACCCGTGTTTCCCCGTCGGAAAATGCGGTGACATGGGCCTGTCCCAGGGAGATTCCCAAATTCTCACTGATCTTCCGAGCAAGAGCCACGTTGGCGTTTCCGGAAAAGACCCTTATTTTTTCTAGCATGTAAAGTCCTTTGCTTCCAAACATTCATTGGCTGGGGCGGGAGGATTCGAACCTCCGAATGCAGGATCCAAATTCCTGTGTCTTACCGCTTGACGACGCCCCAAATCCATTTTCTCACAGGGAGCGTGCCTCGAACACCGACCACCGATTCGCTTCCTTTTGGAGACGATGTTCAGCCTGCAGTGCCTTTTCTTCGTCGGTGAAGACACCGAAAACGGTCGGTCCGCTCCCGGACATCAGGGCGCCGCCGGCCCCGTTCGCGAGCAACAGGGATTTTATCCGCTCAAGAACGGGATGAAGCCTCAGTGTCACTTTCTCCAGATCGTTCGTGAGGGATCGGATGACATCTCCTCCTGTATAAAAACGGGGGATGCTATAATTTATTCGCTCGTTTGTCAATCCTAAATTGAGTCCTTGGTATATCAATTTTGTAGAGACTTCAAAGCCCGGATTGATCAGGACAAACCACAGAGGGGGCAGGGGAGGATCCACCTCGATCATCCGATCCCCGATACCGGAGGCCCAGGCTGTTTTACCGAAAATAAAAAAAGGGACATCCGCCCCCAACTTAGCGCCGATCCTCAGTAATTCCTCCTGGCTGAGGGGGCTGCCGGTGATCTCGTTGAGGGTCATCAAGGTGGTGGCGGCATTGGAGCTGCCGCCTCCCAGCCCGGCGGCCAGGGGGATCTTTTTCCTGATGGTGATGTCGATATCCGGTGGGACGGCGATTCGGGAATAAAAGGCGGCTGCCGCCCTGTAAACGATATTGCTGTCGTCTTCTGGCAGGGTGCTGTCCGGGCAACGGATGACAATCCGGTTCGGGCCCGGCGAGAAGGTCATCTCATCGCATAGGCTGATCCGCTGCATGAGTGAGAGGATATCATGATATCCATCCTCTCTTTTCCGCAGAACCCGGAGGTGGAGATTGACTTTGGCCGGGGAGGTCTTTTCGATCATTTATTAGTGATTTCCTTCACATATCGCATCCGGAGTTCATAGAGGATCCCGTCGAGCATCTCCTTTTCGCCCTGATCGAGGTTCCCCTCCGTCTTGGTTTTCAGGATGTTCAGGATATCGATGGTCTGCTTGGCTGCAGGAAGGTTGCGCCGGCCCTCTTTCGTGACCGGATCGGGGAAGTCGCCGAAGTGATACATGGCTGTTGTGCTGAGCGAAAAGATGAAACCGGCAAAATTCATTTCAGGCAGGGGAGCCTCCTCCGGTTCGGGGAGGGCTTCATTCGGAGGCGGGCCGGCGTCCTCAGGGTTGGCATCCGGTTTCTTTTCCTCGGCCTTTGCCTCTTCCTCCTTGCGGACGGAGCCGGATTCGTCGAAATGACGCCGGTCCTTGATGACAAATCCCTTTTCTTTCTTTTCTTCTTCCATGGGACCTCCTTGCATCATGATGGCTGACGGCCGGCTCCCTTTGAGGCAGGGCCGGCGGGAAACGACAAAGCAGAATCATGCTTATATCGGTCGCATGCTTTTCAGGCGGGCGATCCGTTCCTCAACAGGCGGATGGGTGCTGAAGAGGTTCATCAAGGAACGTCCCGTCAGGGGATTGACGATAAACATATGCGCAGTGGAGGGATTTGCTTCCAGAGGGACGACCGCGGATGCCCGGGAAAGCTTTTCCAGGGCATTCGCCAGGCCGTAAGGTTTCCCTGAAACCTTCGCCCCTCCTGCATCGGCGAGATATTCCCTGGATCGGGAGATCGCCATCTGGATAATGGTCGCGGCCAGTGGGGCAAGAACAGCCATGAGGATGAGGCCGATGATGCCGCTGCCTCTGTCTTCGTCGTCGCGGCTCCCCCCGCCGAACATGGCCGCCCACTGGGCCATGTTGGCCAGCATGACGATCGCTCCGGCCAGGGTGGCGGCGATGGAGCCGATGAGGATATCCTTCTGTTTGATATGGGTCAGTTCATGGGCGATAACCCCTTCGAGCTCGTCCCGATTGAGTATCCGGAGGATCCCCTCGGTAACGGCCACGACCGCATGGTGTTCATCACGGCCCGTTGCGAAGGCGTTCGGGGTGTCTCCGGGTACGATATACACCCGCGGCATGGGAAGTGAGGCCTTCAGGGCGAGATTTTTCACGATGGCGTAAAGCTCGGGAGCCTCGGCTTCCGACACTGGTTGGGCGTGGTACATTCCCAAGACCAGCTTGTCCGAGAACCAGTAACTGCCGAAGTTCATCACCATGGCGATGACGAAAGCGATAACGACTCCCTGCTGCCCGCCGAAGAAACCGCCGATGAGCATGAGCAGCCCAGTGAGGGCGCCTAAAAGGAGCCCGGTTTTGATGGTGTTCATCTCTTCCCTCCCTTAAAGTAAGGATTGATACAAATCCTGTTTCCTTATGCCGGCCGAACGTTCGGCCGGAATAAGGAGAGTTGAATAGGTAATCACGGATCAGCGCGTACGGAAAACGATCTTTCCGCCTTTACCGTCGATGACGATCCGATCCCCTTCCGAAAACTCGCTTTCCAGGATCTTGGTGGCCAGCGTGTCAAGGATCTGTTTCTGAAGCACGCGCTTGAGCGGTCTGGCACCGTATACAGGGCTGTAGCCCTCTTGTGATATATATTCTTTGGCGCTTTCTGTCAATTCCAGGGTCAGTTTTCTGTCCTGCAGACGCTTCCGGATGAGCCCGAGCTGGATATCGATGATCCGTCCGATGTCGTCCCTTGTCAGCGAGCGGAAGGTGACGATATCGTCGATCCGGTTGATAAACTCCGGCTTGAATGTCGCCCGCAAGGCCTCCATGGTCCGCTCCCTCTTTTCATCGTCCGCAAGCGAAGGATCTTGGAGCCATTGGCTGCCGATGTTGGAGGTCATGATCGCAATGGTATTCTTGAAGTCCACCGTCCGGCCGTGACCATCCGTCAGCCTTCCGTCATCAAGGATCTGAAGAAGGATATTGAAGACGTCCGGATGGGCCTTCTCGATTTCATCGAACAGGAGGACCGAATAGGGTCTTCTCCTGACCGCTTCCGTCAGATATCCTCCCTCATCGTAGCCCACATATCCCGGAGGAGCGCCGATCAGCCGGGCCACGGAATGCTTTTCCATAAACTCCGACATGTCGATCCGGATCAGGGCCTGGTCGCTGTCGAACATGAATTCGGCAAGCGCCTTGGCCAGCTCGGTTTTTCCAACGCCGGTCGGGCCCATAAAGATGAAGGAACCGATCGGGCGGTTCGGGTCCTGAAGGCCGGAGCGGGCCCTGCGGAGGGCGCTGGATACGGCGCCGATTCCCTCTTCCTGGCCGACGACCCGCTGCCTGAGCCGCTCTTCCATGTGGATCAGCTTCTGGACGTCGCCCTCCAGCATTCGCGCAACCGGGATTCCTGTCCAGTTGGCGACGACCCCCGCCACATCCTCCGCATCGACCTCTTCCTTGAGCATCTTTTTGCTCTTTTGGATCTGCGCCAGTTTGTCGTTTTCCAGTTCCAGTTCCCTGTTCATTTCGACAAGTTTCCCGTAACGGATCTCCGCGGCGCGGGCAAGGTCACCGGCGCGCTGGGCGTTTTGCTCTTCGGTCTTCAAGGCCTCGATCCGGCCCTTGATCGCCTGGATCTTCTTGATGGCCTCCTTCTCGTTTGCCCAGTGTACCTTCATTTCATCCATCGAAGAGCGAAGCTCGGCGAGTTCCTTTTCGATCTTCTCCCGTCTTTCCAGCGAGGTCCGGTCCGTTTCTTTCTTCAGCGACTGCAGCTCGATCTCGAGCTGGATCACGCGGCGATCCAGGGCGTCGATCTCCGCGGGCATGCTGTCCAGCTCGATTCGCAGACGGGAAGCGGCCTCATCGATCAGATCCACCGCCTTGTCCGGAAGGAACCGGTCGCTGATATAACGGTCGGAAAGGGTCGCGGCAGCGATGATCGCCGCGTCTTTGATCCGGACGCCGTGGTGGACCTCGTAACGTTCCTTCAAGCCGCGGAGGATCGCGATCGTATCCTCTACGGACGGTTCGTTGACCATGATCGGCTGAAATCTCCGTTCGAGCGCCGGATCCTTCTCGATATGCTTGCGGTATTCATTGAGGGTTGTGGCGCCCACACAGCGCAGCTCCCCGCGGGCCAGGGCAGGCTTCAACATGTTGGAGGCGTCCATGGACCCTTCCGCCGCCCCTGCCCCGACGACAGTATGGATCTCGTCGATGAACAGGATGATCTCTCCCTCGGCCGAGACGACCTCCTTCAGCACCGCCTTGAGGCGCTCCTCAAATTCTCCCCGGTACTTTGCGCCGGCGATGAGGGCGCCGATATCGAGGCCGATCACCTTTTTGTCCTTCAAGTTTTCCGGGACATCGCCGTTGACGATTCTCTGGGCCAGCCCTTCGACGATCGCGGTTTTGCCGACGCCCGGCTCCCCGATCAGGATGGGATTGTTTTTTGTCCGCCGGGAAAGGACCTGCATGATCCTCCTGATCTCTTCATCCCTGCCGATCACGGGATCAAAGGAACCGTTCTTGGCCAGTTCGTTGAAATCCCGGGCGTACCGCTTCAGGGCCTGGTATTTCTCCTCCGGATTCGGATCCGTGACCCGCTGGTTACCGCGGATCTCCACAAGGACCTTGAAAATCGCGTCCTTCGTGACCCCGTTGGCGCGGAGTATCTTTGCCGCAGGACCGTCCTTTTCGTCAGCGATTGCCACGACAATGTGTTCGGCGCTCACATATTCATCCGTCAGACGCGCAGCCTCTGTCATGGCCGCGTCCAGAAGCTTGTTCAGCCTCGGCGTCATATAGGTCTGTCCGCCGGCCGCTCCTTCCACCCTGGGCAATTTCCCAAGGGCTTTGCGCAGCTCGGCCTCAATGCGCTGGGGATCGGTGCCGAGTTTTTTGAGGATTTCGGAGACGATGCCTTCCGGCTGTTTCAGCAGAGAGACAAACAGGTGCTCCACATCAAGCGCCTGATGTCCGGACTGGGCCGCCAGCGACTGGGCGTCCTGAATCGCTTCCTGAACCTTCAAAGTGAATTTATCGAATCTCATCGAAACCTCCCTCGTTTTGTATCATTTATCTCGGTCGTAAATTAAACACCGGGGGAAGGGATGTCAAGACAGCGTCCGAGGGGAGGGGAAAGGGATTGACTGTTCAGAGGTATCCGTTGTAAAGGTAACAAATTCAACGCGGGCATGAGGAGGGTGATCTTATTGGAAGTACCGGCCGTTACAGGGACACTTGATCTCTACATGACGGAGATTAACCGCTTTCCCATTCTGACGGCCGAGGAGGAGTTTCGCCTTGCCGTCCAGCTTGCCAAGTACAACGACATGGAAGCGGCGGAGAGGCTGGTGGTCTCGAATCTGCGTTTCGTGGTCAAGATCGCCCACGAATACCGGAATTACGGGCTGAAGCTCGCCGATCTCGTCCAAGAGGGGAACATCGGCCTCATGCACGCCGTAAAGAAGTTCGATCCGTACAAGGGGTATCGCCTCATCTCCTATGCCGTCTGGTGGATCAGGGCCTATATCCAGAATTACATCATCAAATCCTGGAGCCTTGTCAAGATCGGCACGACCCAGGCCCAGCGCAGGCTCTTCTTCAAGCTCAGTCAGGCCAGGAAAAAACTGGAGAGCCTCTCCGAGAATCGTCCGGAATTTGCGGAGATCGCCGCCAATCTCGGGGTCCGTCCTGAGGAGATCGAGGAGATGGAGGCCCGGATGAGCGGCCGGGATCTTTCACTGGACGCCAACGTGATCGAGGACGGGGAGGCGACGCACCTGGATTACCTGATGTATGACGGTGAGGATCAGGAAGCGGCGCTGATCAGGAAAGAGGAAATGGCGCTGGTTCAGCACAACATCGCCGGTGCGCTTGCCAAACTCAACGAGAAGGAGAGCTTCATCATCCGGAATCGCGTGATGGCCGATCATCCCCTCACCCTCCAGGCGATCGGCGACCGTTACCACATCACCCGGGAGCGGGCCAGGCAGATCGAGAAACAGGCCCTCCGAAAACTGGGCCTCGCCATCCCTTATCTGAGCAAGGAGACCAAGCTGCTCAAGGCCTGAGGCGGCATCTCCACTAAAAGCCCTCATCGGTGCGGGCGAGGTTTTCAAAGCGGGTGTATTTTTCCTGAAATGCCAGCTTGACGGTGCCCGTCGGTCCGTTCCTCTGTTTGCCGATGATGATTTCGGCAATCCCCTTGTCGGGGTTGTCGTCCGATCGATTATAGACCTCATCCCGGTAGATGAAGGCGATCAGGTCCGCGTCCTGCTCGATGGCTCCCGACTCCCGCAGGTCGGCCATCTGCGGACGGCGGCTGGTCCTGTCCTCCACTTTCCTGTTGAGCTGCGACAGGGCGATCACCGGGACGGAGAGCTCCTTTGCCAAGGCCTTGAGAGAGCGGCTGATTTCCGAAATCTCTTGCTCCCGCGAATCTTTAAAGGCGCTACCCCTCATCAGCTGCAGGTAATCGAGGATGATCAGACCGAGCCCGGCTTCGGCCTTGAGGCGACGGGACTTGGCCTTCATCTCAATGACCGTGATCGCCGGCGTGTCGTCGATATAGATCGGCGCTTCCGACAGGCGTCCTGCGGCAGTGGTCAGTTTCGGCCAGTCCGTTTCCCCAAGGAATCCCTTCCGGAGCCTCTGCGAATCCACACGGGCTTCCGAGGCCAGCATACGCGTTGCCAGTTGCTCCTTTGCCATTTCCAGGGAAAAGATCGCGACCGGGATGCCCGTCTCCACGGCGGCATACTGGGCGATGTTCAGGGCAAAGGCCGTCTTGCCCATGCTTGGCCGACCGGCGATGATGATCAGGTCGGAGCTCTGGAGCCCCGATGTATAATCGTCGAGCTTGTCGAAGCCGGTCGCCACTCCCGTGACCAGTTCCTTTTTGGCATAGAGCCGTTCGATCGTCTTGAAGCTGTCCTTGATGATTTCCCGGATCGGGTGAAAGGAGGGGCGGATCTTGTTCTCCGAGATCTCAAAGATGGCATGTTCCGCCTCATCCAAGACGCTGTCGATGTCCATACCGGCACCGTAGCTCTTATTGAGGATTTCGGTCGCTGTCCCGATAAGGCGGCGAAGGATGCTCTTTTCTTTGATGATCTTTGCATAATAAGCAATATTGGCCGCCGAAGGGACATTGTCCACCAGCGAAGCCAGGTAGGTCGTTCCTCCAACCTGTTCTATCTTTTTCTGGCTTTTGAGGATATTGCTCAGCGTAATGAGGTCGCAGGGTTCGTTCCGGTTGGAAAGTTCGATAATGGCGGAAAAGATTTTCCTGTTGGCCTCGCTGTAGAAGTCATCCGTCTCCAACAACTCCAGAACCGTGTTCAAGGCGAGATTGTCCAGCAGGATGCCGCCCAACACGGATTGCTCCGCTTCCAGGTTTTGGGGAGGCACCTTATGCAGGGAGGCGTCGATGTCCTTCATGGCGGATGCTCTCGTAAAAAAGGCGATAATACGTTGCCTGGTGATCCGTGATTCAAGAACCCGCCGCGACGACGACCTTTATCTCGGCGGTCACACCGGCGCTGAGTTTGATCCGTACTGGAAATTCGCCAAGGGCCTTGATCGGTTCACCCAGGAGGATATCCCGCTTGTCGATCTCGATCCCCTGGGCCTTGAGCGCCTCTTCTATATCTTTCACGCCGACGGATCCGAAGAGCTTCTCCTGCTCCCCGACACGTCGGGCGATGGTGCAGGTGACCTCATTGAGCCTTGATGCTGTTTCTTCGGCCTGTTTGTGAATCTTTTCCGCTTCCTGCAGGATTCTCTGTTTCTCATGTTCAAACACCTTGAGGTTCCTTGGGTTCGCTTCCACTGCCCATCCTTTGGGGATCAGAAAATTGCGTCCATAGCCGTCCGCAACCTTCACCGTATCTCCGGCCTTGCCCAGAGACTCCACATGCTGCTTCAATATGACCTTCATATCACTCCTCCTTACCGAGAGAACATTCTTTTATGCGTGAACATCTTTTATCCTACTGATTCTTCTTCGGAAATCAACCCAGAGATCGAAAAGGCCCAGGGCAATCACAAAAATGGCCATGTATTGTTGAATAACGATCAACATATAAAAAAACCATCGAAAAGGGACAGGGACCTTCTTGAATCTGAAGAAAAAACCGGCAATCGCCAACCCCTGGAAAAGGTAGACGAGGCAGCAGATAATGAGAAGATTTATCCCGACTGTCTCCAAAATGTCAAGAGGTGCAAGCACCATCAGCCCTGATGCAATCAGCAGCCAGACGAGCTTTTCAGGCGCCTTCCAGAGCGTCACATCGCCAAAATCGGGGAACCCTACGCTGTATCCGCGCAACAGAGAACGCCCCGAAAGCACATTCAGCCAAACCGTGACCATCGATCCGGAAAGGGCCAAAGCAGGGAAGATAGCGGTGAAAAACTCCGTGATCTCGGGGATATTTTCCCTGAGCAATTGAATCTGGTCCTCAGAGATATTCATCTGTGCGTACAGTTTCAGATTTTCTTTAATAATCCCTGATATGTACATTTCCAGCAACCGCAGCGGTGCAATCCCGGTTTGCAGCGTATAATACAGCAAGAAGCTGATTCCAAAAAAAAACAGCGCCAGGGATGCCAGCACAAATGTCTTTTCAATTGAGTAACGTCTCCGCAAGACCTCCGAAATCGCAATCCCGGTAAGGCTGATGATCATCAGGACCGAGATTCCTGCGGGACGTCCGAGGAGACCAAGGACGGCCGATGCGATCAGAAAAGCGATTGCCAAGGATGCCAGCCCTTGGGCCCTGCCCAGACGGAAACTGAAGTAAAGAATCGGCAGCGGTGTCATGATAACGGCGACCGGACCGATAAAGGGGACCAGCGCCACAACCAGCAGGGTCAGGGACAGGATCACAATACCCCGGATCATGCCGTTATTCATAAAACTTTATCCTCTTTCCGATTCCGTAACCGTCTCGTCACATGTGCGTGAAAAGAACCGATCCATGAGATCCGTCTCAGCCTTTTTCATCACTCTGATGAAGCGCGGCACCGCTTCGAAAAAATCTGTGCCGGAATCACGGGGCTCGGGTCGGGAATGAAAATCACAGAATGAATGAAGGCCGCTGCCGTTTCATGTTCCGAACAACGGGTCAATTGCGACATCTCTGATTTGGACGGCACCGAGGCTGTCCGGCCGTTCATCCTTCGGATACGACAAAGGGCAGCAGGGCGATCGTCCGCGCCCTTTTTATCGCCACGGTCAATTCCCGCTGGTGCTTGGCGCAGTTTCCGGTGATGCGCCGCGGCATGATCTTGCCTCTTTCCGTCGTAAAATCCCGTAAGGTCTGCGGGTCCTTGTATTCGATCTTTATATTTGAATCGGTGCAGAACCGGCAGAATTTTCTCCGATGAAAGAATTTTTTCTGCGGTCTTGGTCCTTTGCTGGGGCCCCTGGGTGCAGGTGTCGTATTCATGATTCTTTTTCCCCCTTTGCCTCGGTTTGTTCCGGTGTTGACGGCCCGTCAACTGCCGCACTGGCCGCGCCGGCTTCGGGGGCGGGAACCGGGGCCTCCTTCTTTTCGTCCTTCTGCAAGGCGCCCGCGATCTCTTTTTCCAGGGCCTCCCGATCGACCCTTTCCGCTTTAAGGACGGTCATGAACTTCAGGATCTTGTCGTCGATCTTGAGGTTCCTCTCCAGTTCATTGACCACATCGCTGAGGCCGGCATAATCGATCAGGATGTAGAATCCCCGCGCCTGTTTTCCGATCAGATAGGCGAGTTTTCTTTTTCCCCATCGTTCGACCTTGACCAGGATACCCTTCTGACCTGTTACGATGTCTCCATAACGGGTAATGAGGGCGACCAGTTCATCCTCGGAAAGATCGACATGCGCAATCAGTATAGTTTCGTACCTTCTCAAGCAACTACCTCCTTTCGGCTCTATAGCCCGGACAAAAGGTCCGAGCAAGGAGTCCAACGTAAAATGGTTTCGCCTTTTATAACAAGTCTCTGCCGAAATCAAGCATTTTCATTTTGGTTTTCATCAAGCACATGATCCATGGTATCATAGTAAGAAAAAAGGACGAAAACAAGACAATTTATATTGAATAAAAGTATTACCTACTCTAGGATAAAACCCATCGTTCATTGCGGCTCTTCGCCTCCCCTTTCTCGGATTGCTTGACCGGCAACTTCCACTTACCATTTTACTATGATTTGTCTCCCATTGAATGCACTGACCCTGTGTCGTATAGATAAGTCAACCCGGCGATCTGTGTGCCCTGTTTTGAAGCCGTGGCGTGAGTGTTTGGAGGAACGACCATGTTCGATCATATCGATAAGACGAGGGGTGAAACCGACCACTGGCTTATCCAGATCGCCAAAGCGGTCGTCTGTCTGTCACTCCTGTGGCTCTACCTGGCAGGTCTTGTTTTATGGATATCCTCAACCCCTGTTCCGGAGCGCTTCCGGTTTCCGGAACTCACGGAGGCGGAAAAGCACTGGATCAACACCCGGTATACCCACCACGGCGATAAAATCCGACCTTATCGGACGCCTGAGGGCTTCTTTTTCGATAGAGACGGTAAACGCTGCAAGCTATGACACTGCCCATTGCTCTTCGCTAAATCGGCCTCACTATCGGCCGGCAGATGCCGGAAAAAACAAACAAGGGGCCAACCCTAAGAGCTGCAACCCCTTGAAATTGTTTGGTGGGTCGTATGGGAATCGAACCCACGACCAACGGATTAAAAGTCCGCTGCTCTACCGGACTGAGCTAACGACCCGTTATGAAAAGTCTGTTCTTCTAGCAGCAAGAACAAGGGATTGTCAAGCGTAAACATGAGTCTTTCCCGATCCCTTTTCTTCTCAGGCCCCGAAGGGATTGTTGAGGATGATGGTCTCATCCCGGTCCGGGCCGACAGAGACCAGCACCAGCTTTACCGCCGAGAGCTCCTCCAACCGTTTTATATACCGCTGCGTGTTCGGGGGGAGATCGGCGATCCGCCTTGCCTCCCGGATATCCTCCGTCCAACCTTCCATTTCCTCATACACGGGCTGACACCGGCTGAGGAGCTTCAGATTGGCGGGCAGGGATTCGGTAAATTCCTCCTGTTCCGTTCGGTAACCGACGCAGATCTTCAGTTTTTTGATACCCGTCAGGACATCGAGCTTGGTCAGGGCGATCCCCGTGATGCCGGAGACGCGGACGGCCTGGCGGACGAGAACCATGTCCAGCCAGCCGCAGCGCCTTTTCCGGCCCGTGGTTGCCCCGAATTCCTGCCCTGCCTGCTGGAGCCTGTCTCCTGTCTCGTCCTTGAGTTCGGTCGGAAAAGGGCCTTCCCCGACCCGTGTCGTATAGGCCTTGCAGATTCCGACGACGGATTGCACGCATGACGGTCCCACCCCGGTCCCACAGCAGGCGTTGGCTGCCGCGGTATTGGAGGAGGTCACGTAGGGAAAGGTGCCGTGATCGATATCGAGATGGGTTCCTTGGGCCCCTTCGAAAAGGATCCGTTTCCCCTTGTCGATCTCCCGCTGCAGGATCAGGGAGCAATCGACTGCGTAAGGCCGGAGCTTTTCGGCATAGCCCCGATACTCCTCATAGATCGCCTTTCCATCCACCGGCGCTTCGGCAAAGAGCTTCGTCAGATAGAAGTTTTTCTCCTCGACATTCCGGTCGAGTTTCTCCCGGAAGGTTTCATCGTCCAGAAGGTCGCACAGGCGAATGCCTGTCCGCGCGATCTTGTCCTCATACGCCGGACCGATCCCCCGGCCGGTCGTCCCGATCTTCTTTCCGGCGCCGTGGGATTCCCTGGCGACGTCGATCCGCCGGTGATAGGGCATGATGATATGGGCCTTTTCGCTGACCAGCAGCCGTGTGCTGTCCGGGAGCAGGCCGCGGTTCGTGAGGTTCTCCATCTCTTCAATCAAGACGGGCGGATCGACCACGACGCCGTTGCCGATGATGCAGAGCTTGCCGGGATGCAGAATCCCGGAAGGGATCAGATGGAGTATGGTTTGTTGACCTTTGACGACCAGGGTATGGCCCGCGTTGTTGCCCCCCTGGAACCGGGCGATGACATCCGCCTTTTCCGCGTAAAGATCAACCACCTTTCCCTTACCTTCGTCACCCCATTGGGTTCCCACAACCACCATATTCGCCATAAACATGCATCTCCCAACACGTATTTTACTATAGACACGAGGATTTTATTATATTTCCAGATCGGTCACCGAGATCACGTGCGGCAATTTCCGGAGTTTTTCCAGTACGTCCGCGGAGGCCACGCTGTCGGTGCTCAAGACCACCATCGCCTTGCCGTCCACCTGTTCGCGGCTCAGATGGAGCCGCGAGATGTTGACGCCGCTCGCCCCCAGGGTCGTGCCGATATTGCCGATGACTCCGGGCTTGTCCTCGTTAAACAGGACGAACATCCGTCCCTCCGGGATCACTTCGACGGTGAATTTGTTGATCCGTACGATCCGCGGTTCCCTGCGGCCGAAGATGGTGCCTGCCACGTACGCCTCGCCTTTGGCGGTCTTGATCGTGACCGAGATCATGCTTGTAAAATCCTGGACCTCGCTGCTTTTGGCCTCGACGACCTTGATGCCCCGCTCCTTGGCGATGAGCGGCGCATTGATGTAGTTGACGCTTTCATTGAGGATCGGGGTGAGTAGTCCCTTGAGGAGTGAGATGGTGATCGGGGCGACGTTGTAATTGAGGATCTCGCCGCTGTATTCGATCACAACCTCCTTGACGGCGCCGGTGACGAGCTGCGCTTCAAAGGTCCCCAGCTTCTCCGCGAGGGCGAGGTAAGGCCGGATCACCGTGAGGAGCTCGGCGCTGACCGAGGGGAAGTTCACCGCGCCCTTGATTTCACCTGACGTCAGATAGGCGGTGATCTGCTCGGCGATGGCGATGGCCACGTTGATCTGCGCCTCGTCTGTGGAGGCCCCCAAGTGTGGGGTGCAGATGACGTTGTCCAGGCCGACGAGCGCCGTGTTCTTCGTGGGCTCCTCCTCGAAGACGTCCAGGGCCGCGCCTGCCACGGTGCCGGAGACGAGGGCGTCGTAGAGGTCCTTTTCATTTATGATCCCGCCCCGGGCGCAGTTGATGAGGTACACCCCCTTCTTCATCTTGGCGAAGGCTGCGGCGTTGATGATCCCCCGGGTCTCCTTGGTCATCGGGGTGTGGACTGTGATGATGTCGGCTTGGCGGAAAATGTCGTCCAGGCTCCCCAGGGTGATTCCCATCTGCTGGGCCGCCTCGGCGGAGATGAAGGGATCGTAGGCGATGACCTTCATCTTCAGCCCCTGGGCCCGGTCGGCGACGATGCTGCCCACCCTGCCGGTGCCGATGATCCCGAGGGTCTTGTTCATGAACTCGTGGCCGGTGAATTTGCTCTTCTCCCACTTGCCCGCCTTCATCGAGGCCGTGGCCTGGGGGATCATCCGGACCAGGGCGAGCATCATGGCGATGGTGTGCTCACCGGTGGTGACGGCGTTGCCGCCGGGGGTGTTCATCACGACGATGCCCCGCTTGCTGGCAGCCGGGATGTCCACGTTGTCGAGGCCGATCCCGGCGCGACCGATGACGGCCAGTTTCCCGGCCCGCTCGATCACCTCCGCCGTCACCCTGGTCGCGCTCCGGATGACCAGAGCGTCGTACTCGCCGATGACTGCCTTGAGTTCCTCAGGGGTCATCTTCGTCCGGACGTCGACCTCGACCTCCGGGGTCCCTTTGAATACCGAGATTCCTTCGGAAGAGAGATTGTCGCTGATAAGTATTCGTTTCATGAGATGTTTCCTTTTTTGGATGCGCCTTTAGAGTGTGGCGATCTTTTCCCGGTACACCTTTTCCAGTTCCTCTAAAGCGAGGTGAATATCCCCCGGCTCAATCGTGGGTCCGCACCAGAAGCGGAATCCCGGCGGCGCATCCTTGTAAGATCCCATGTCATAGGCGGCCTTCTTTTTTCCCATGTCGCCGGTGATCCCCTTGAGGAATTTCGCCTGTTCCTCCTTGGGAAGGGCCCTGACTTTGTCGCTGACCACGGTAAGACAGACCGATGTGCTGGAGCGGATCTCGGGCGATGCGGCCAGAAATGCAATCCAGTCGTTCCGGGCGATCCATTCCTCCACGACCCGAAGGTTGGTCCTGCTCTTCCGGATAAGGCCGTCAAGACCGATGCCGGCGGCCCATTTCAGGGCATCCAGGTAGTCTTCCACGCACAGGAGGGAAGGGGTATTGATCGTGTCCCCCTCAAAGATCGCCCTGTTGATTTTGCCGCCCTTTTTCATGCGGAAGATCTTCGGCAGAGGCCAGGGGGGGTCGTAGGATTCGATACGGGCAACGGCCCGCGGACTGAGGACCAGCATCCCGTGCCCCGCCTCTCCGCCGAGACATTTCTGCCAGGAAAAGGTGACCACGTCGGTCTTCGACCAGTCGATAGGCATGGCAAAGGCGGCACTCGTGGCGTCGCAGAGGGACAGGCCCTTGCGATCCGCCGGGATCCAATCCCAGTGGGGGATCCTCACGCCGCTGGTGGTTCCGTTGGCGACGAACACCACATCGTGTTCCCAGTTGACTGCTCCAAGATCGGGGATCTGTCCGTAATCGGCCCTGTGTATCGCAGGGCTTAGCTTCAGCTGTTTGGCGACGTCCGTTGCCCAGCCCTCGGAAAAGCTTTCCCACACCAGCACGGTGACCGGCCTTACACCCAGAAGGGTCCACATGGCGGCCTCGAAGGCCCCCGTGTCCGAAGCCGGCATAATACCGGTAAGATAATCCGACGGGATCCCGAGGATCTTTACCGTTTCCCGGATGGCTTGGGACAACTTTTCCTTCCCCAATGCGGAACGGTGAGACCGTCCGACGGCGGCGTCCTTCAGGTCATTAAGGTTCCAGTCAGGTCTCTTGCTGCAGGGGCCGGAGGCAAAGTAGGGATTGTTCATGATCAACTCCTTCTCTTAGCAGGAACAAGAAAACGACGGAATTCTATATCAATATTGAAATGATTACTCAAGCCCGTTTTTGATTTTTGGTTGACTCGCAAGGGCAAGAGAGGATATGTACACGAAAGAACGCGGATTACCTGTAGGGGTGCCTTGTGAAAAAGATCAGGACGATGTTCTTCTGCCAGAATTGCGGCCAGCAGTCGCCGAAATGGCTCGGGAAATGCCCTTCCTGCAGCGAATGGAACACCTTCGTCGAGGAAGAGATTCCTGACACCGAATCGTCCCGCCCGGCCGATATCCGATTCGCGGGTATCCCCCAGTCCATCGATGCGATTGAAGCCGATGAGGGGGATCGGATCAGCACGGGAATTGCGGAAATGGACCGGGTTCTCGGGGGGGGAATCGTCGGAGGATCGGCGATCCTGGTCGGAGGCGATCCGGGAATAGGAAAATCGACACTGCTGCTCCAGGCGCTGGAGAGGATGGCCAAAAGGGGCGACACGGTCCTTTATGTATCCGGCGAAGAATCGGCTCGGCAGATCAAACTTCGCGGAAAGCGGCTGGGAGCCGCTGCAAAAGGACTCCTCATCCTGGTCGAGGTCGATCTGGAGAGTATCCTCGGTCGGATTCAGGAAATCCGACCGGCCGTCGCCGTCATCGATTCGATCCAGACCGTCTATTCTTCCACCCTCTCCTCCGCGCCCGGGAGCGTGGGGCAGGTTCGAGAGGCCTCGGGACGGCTGATCCTCATGTCCAAGAAGACGGGTATCCCGATCTTCCTTGTCGGCCACGTCACCAAGGACGGTGCGATCGCCGGCCCCAAGGTCCTGGAACACATGGTCGACACGGTCCTGTACTTTGAAGGGGATTCGGGCCACGCCTTTCGGGTCATCCGGGGGATCAAGAACCGATTCGGCCCCACTCACGAAATCGGCGTTTTCGAGATGCGGGACACAGGCCTCATGGAGGTCTCCAATCCGTCCGCTTTTTTCCTGTCGGAGAGGCCCGAAGGGGCGGCGGGATCCGTGGTCGTGCCGAGTATGGAGGGGACCCGGCCAATCCTGATCGAAGTCCAGTCTCTGGTCAGTCCCACGAGCTTCGGGATGCCGAGGCGCACGGCAATCGGCGTGGATCATAACAGGGTATCGTTGCTCACTGCGGTCATGGACAAGATTTGCGGCATCCATCTGGGCGGCAGCGACATTTTTCTGAATGTGGCGGGCGGGGTGAAGGTCGACGAACCGGCCATCGACCTTGGGATCGTCGCGGCCATGACATCGAGTTTTTTCGACCGGCCGATAGCCGCGGGGACCGTGGTCTTCGGTGAGGTCGGCCTGACCGGCGAGATCAGGGGGATCTCCCAAATGGAGCTCCGGATCAGGGAGGCGGCCCGGATGGGTTTCAAGCGCTGCATCCTGCCTCGGACCCATGCCCGCGAGGTGCCGCCCGACCGGCAGATCGAACTGATCACGATAGGCTCTTTGAAGGAAATGACCGAGTATCTTTTCTAGGAAGGGACCCAGGGTAATTTTTTATTCCGCATGCCTTGACATGAAAAAATCAATGCTTATGATAGGCGGACTCAGTTAAAGATATAAGCTGATAAGCAGATATAATTTATTAATGAAAGGAGAGGCTAAAGCATGAAAATCAGACCATTACAGGACAGAGTGATCGTGAAGCGGCTGGAGGAGGAAGAGAAGACCAAGGGGGGAATCATTATCCCCGACACCGCTAAGGAAAAACCGATGGAAGGGCTTGTCATCGCCGTAGGTAAAGGGAAGACCGCGGAAGACGGAAAGCTGATCAAGCTGGACGTCAAGGCAGGCGACAGGATCCTTTTCGGCAAGTACTCGGGTACCGAGGTGAAGATCGATGGCGTGGAACACCTCATCATGCGAGAGGACGATATTCTTGGTATTATCGAAAAATAATCAATTGATCATATAAGGAGGACAGATACATGGCAGCTAAGATACTTCAATACGATGAGGAAGCGAGGAAGTCGATCCTCAACGGGGTCAACACCCTGGCGGATGCAGTAAAGGTGACCCTTGGACCCAAGGGCCGGAACGTGATCATCGACCGCAGCTACGGGGCGCCCAATGTAACCAAGGACGGCGTCACCGTTGCGAAAGAGATCGAACTTTCCGACAAGTTCGAGAACATGGGCGCACAGATGGTGAAGGAAGTCGCCAGCAAGACCAGCGATGTGGCAGGCGATGGGACCACCACCGCGACCATTCTGGCCCAGGCGATCTTTCGGGAAGGCGCCAAGAGCGTGGCCGCAGGGAGCAACCCGATGGATGTGAAGCGGGGAATCGACAAGGCCGTCGAAGTGGTGGTGAGTGAACTCAAGAAGATGAGCAAACCGACCAAGGATGCCAAGGAGATCGCCCAGGTCGGGACCATCTCCGCGAACAACGACGAGGCGATCGGTGCGATCATCGCCGAGGCAATGGAAAAGGTCGGCAAGGAAGGCGTCATCACCGTGGAAGAGGCGAAAGGACTGGAGACCGAATTGGAGATCGTCGAAGGGATGCAGTTCGACCGCGGTTATCTCTCCCCTTATTTCGTCACGAATGCCGAGAAGATGGAAGTCGAGCTCGAAGACTGCCTCATTCTTATCTATGAAAAGAAGATCAGCAGCATGAAGGACCTCCTGCCCATTCTGGAGCAGATCGCCAAGATGGGTCGACCTCTGCTGATTATCGCCGAGGATATCGAAGGCGAGGCCTTGGCGACCCTGGTGGTCAACAAGATTCGCGGTACCCTCCATGTGGCTGCCGTCAAGGCTCCGGGCTTCGGCGACAGAAGGAAGGCGATGCTGGAGGATATCGCTATTCTGACGGGCGGAAAGATGATCTCCGAGGAGATGGGCTACAAGCTGGAGAATACAAAGATAGAGGATCTCGGCCGTGCTAAGCGGATCTCCATCGACAAGGACAACACGACCATCATCGACGGCGCCGGATCCCGCGCTTCCCTCGAAGGCCGCGTGAAGCAGATCCGCGCCCAGGTAGAGGAGACGACCTCGGATTACGACCGTGAAAAACTGCAGGAAAGACTGGCCAAACTGGTCGGCGGTGTGGCAGTGATCAAGGTCGGTGCCGCAACCGAGACGGAGATGAAGGAGAAGAAGGCCCGCGTCGAGGATGCCCTCAACGCAACCCGTGCCGCCGTTGAAGAGGGAATCGTTCCTGGCGGCGGCGTCGCCTATCTCAGGACCCTTTCCGGGTTGGACAAGATGAAGCTGGAGGGAGACGAGGAAGTCGGTGTCCGGATCGTGAAAAAGGCCCTTGAGGAACCCCTCAAGATGATCGCCGGCAACGCAGGACTCGAAGGCAGCATCGTCGTGGAGAAGGTCAAAGAGAAGAAGGGTGCATTCGGATTCAACGCCCGGACCGACAAGTATGAAGACATGATCGGGGCCGGTGTTATCGACCCGACCAAGGTGACCCGTTTTGCCCTGCAGAACGCGGCGAGCGTTGCGTCTCTCATGCTCACTACGCAGTGCATGATTGCCGAGAAGCCCGAGGAAAAACCGGCGATGCCGGCAATGCCTCCGGGAGGTGGCGGATATCCCGGCATGGGGATGTAAATCGTTGATGCAGTACCCGTTCGATAAGTGAGGAGGCCCCCGCTACAGATTCTGTAGCGGGGGCCTTTTTGTTGACAAAGCAAAAGGAAACAGGTACTTCTATCCCTGCCGAGCCGGAAATCAGACCGGTATTTTTCCATCGGCAAAATCATGGTGAAGGAGGGTGATGCATATGGCCGAAGGCGTTGAACATATCCGCCTCACCTGCCGCGAGGGCATTTTGCACATTCAGATGAACCGTCCGGAAAAAAAGAATGCCCTCACCCGCGCGATGTATCAGGCTATGGCCGATGCGATCCTCGGGGCGGACAAGGAGGAGGGGATCCGTGTGATTCTGCTCACGGGAACCGCGGATTGCTTTACCAGCGGCAATGATCTTGCGGATTTCATGAGCGCGAAAGATCATAGAGACAAACAGCTCGGTAACCCCTTTATTCCCGTGATCAGCCGGGCCCAAAAACCCATCGTCGCGGCGGTGAACGGTCTTGCCATCGGCATCGGGACAACGATGCTGCTGCATTGCGATCTGGTATACGCCGGGACCAAGGCACGCTTTCAGATGCCCTTTGTCAACCTCGGATTGTGCCCTGAGTTGGCATCCACGCTGCTGCTTCCCCGCCAGATCGGATACCAGAGGGCCGCTGAATTGCTCCTGCTGGGGGAGCCGTTCGACGCCGTCACCGCACACCAATGGGGGCTCGTGAACGCCGTATTGCCTGAAGCGGAATTATTGGATACGGCCCTGCGGAAGGCCCGCCAGTTGGCGGCACAGCCTTCCAGCTCTGTGCGTCTGACCAAGGCCTTGATGAAGCGTCCCATGGAGGCGGCGGTATCCAAAGCCATGGATGAAGAACTGGCGCATTTCATGGAGCTGCTGCAATCTCCTGCGGCGGCAGAGGCGCTTCAGGCCTTTGTGGAAAAGAGAAAACCGGACTTTTCCCGCTTCTGATGACCCGCCGCCGAGGGGGATCGAAAATATTTTAGTATATTGCCTTTGATAGGTTAAGAGGTTTTGCTAAAGTAAAAAAGAAGGGTCGTTTCTTTTAAATCGGTGATTTTTCACAGGCTTGAGGTGAAGATGAAAAGATACAGGTTGCTTCTCCTGCTCGTCTCTCTCATGGGATTATGCTTCTTTCTTTTTATTTCTCTTTACCAGGAGGCGAAGCGGGAGGCGATTCAGCACCTCAATGTCCAGCAGTCTCTGCATGCCACGCAGGCGGCCCATGGAATCGAAGATTTTTTCGCGCACTGGACAGGTATCCTGACCGTCCTTGCACAGAGGGGCTCGATAGCCAGCCTGGATCAGTCAGGCAAGGAAATCCTCAATGGGTATTACAACGCAAACCGGAATCTCATCACCGGGATAACGCGCGTCGACGCCAAGGGAAGGATCCTATACACGATCCCCTACGACAAAGAACTGATCGGACGGGATATCTCTTTCCAGAAGCATGTTCGGGAGGTGATGAGCACATTCAAGCCGGTCATCAGCGACGTATTCACTGCCGTTCAGGGGTACGCAACGGTCGCCCTCCATGTCCCTGTTTTCACGGACAAGACCTTTCAGGGGACGATCGCCATCTTGATCGATTTTCAATCCCTGACCAGAAGGTATCTCGAAGTCATCCAGATCGGAAAGACGGGCTATGCCTGGGTTATAAGCCGTGACGGGACGGAACTTTACTGCCCTGTCCCGGGCCACACCGGAAAATCGGTCTTTGAAACCAGCAAAGTCTCGGCTTCCGCCCTGGCCCTGGCTGGTGAGATGGTCAAGGGGCAACAAGGGATCACTACCTACACCTTTGATCGAATCGGCGACCGGGTGGTGAAGCCCGTCACAAAGCATGCCTTCTATATGCCGATCAAAGTGGGCAACACCTTTTGGTCGATCGCCGTCACCTCGTCTGAAGACGAGATCTTGGCCTATCTGTCCGATTTTCGGAACCGACTGATCCTCATCATGACCCTCTTCCTCGCGGGGGCGGCTCTGTTTTCCTATTATGGGATGAAGGCCTGGTTCATCATCCGTGGGGATCAGAAACGCAGGGAGGCAGAGGCGGCATTGACGGAGAGCGAGGAGAAATTCCGCAAGGTGTTTTACACGAGCCCGGACTACATCAATATCAACCGGATGTCGGACGGGATGTACGTGTCGATCAATGAAGGATTCAGCCGGATCACGGGTTATACGGAGAAAGAAATCATCGGGAAGACACCGGTCGATCTGAATATCTGGGTGCATCCGGAGGAAAAGCAAAAACTGCTGGACGGTCTGAACGAGCATGGAGAAGTGAGGAATCTCGAAGCCGCCCTTCGTGTGAAGAACGGCGATATCCGTTACGGATTGATGTCCGCCACCCTGCTTCATCTCCATGGGGAGCCTCATGTCCTGAGCATCGTCCGAGACATCACCGACCGCAGGCGGGAAGAGGAGAGGCTCAGGGTAAGCCAGGAGCTGCTTTCGGCCATCTTCGACCATGTTCAGGCCGGGATTGTCCTTATCGACTCCACCACCCACACCATCGTCAGCGCCAACAGGATGGCGGCTGAAATGTGCGGCGTTGCAAGAGAGGAGATGACAGGCAAGGTTTGCCACCAATACCTCTGCCCGGAAAATGTCGGCCGTTGTCCGATCATTGAAGGCCATCAGAAAGTGGACAAGGCGGAGAGGGTCCTGATCAACGGGGAAGGAAAAGAGGTGCCTGTGCTCAAGACCGTGGTGTCGGTGAAGATAGCGGATCGGGAGTATCTGCTGGAGAGCTTTGTGGATCTGACGGAGCGCAAGCATCTGGAGTCTCAATTGCACCAGGCCCAGAAGATGGAGGCGATCGGGACGCTGGCAGGTGGAATAGCTCATGATTTCAACAACCTGCTGATGGGAATCCAGGGTGTCGCCTCCCTGATGATGCTCGAATTCGGCCCTTCCCATCCCTATCACGAGCGTTTGAAGCTGATCGAGGATCAGGTAAAGAGCGGAGCGGATTTGACAAGGCAGCTGCTGGGATTTGCCCGGGGCGGCCGTTACGAGGTAAAGCCGACGGATATCATCGAGGTGATCGAAAAGACCACCATGATGTTCGGCCGCACCCGGAGGGAGATCGCCGTCTATAGGAAATACGAGAAGGAGATCTGGACACTGGAGGTGGATCACGGCCAGATGGAGCAGGTGTTCCTCAACCTTTACCTGAATGCCTGGCAGGCGATGCCGGGCGGCGGATCCATCTCCGTGACGACCCAAAACTGTGTTTTGGCAAAACAGGATCTATTGTCGGATACAGTCGCTCCGGGAAGGTATGTGAAGATTTCGGTCGCCGATACCGGCATGGGGATGGATGCCAAGACGAAGGAGAGGATTTTTGATCCTTTTTTCACGACCAAGGCGATCGGACGGGGAACAGGTCTGGGGCTGGCGATGGTCTACGGGATCGTTCGGGGCCACGGAGGGATCATCCATGTCGATAGCGAGCCCGGTCATGGGACGGTCTTCACCCTCTATCTCCCGGCTTCGGACAAGGCGATCGTTCCGGAGGAGGCGACTGCCGATGAGATCCTCAAAGGGGAAGAGACGATCCTCTTGGTGGACGATGAGACAATGGTTCTGACAGTGAGCAAAGAGATGCTGGAGTCCCTGGGGTACAGGGTCTATACGGCCGGCAGCGGTCAGGAGGCGATCGCCGTCTATGAGGAGAAAAAAGACCGGATCGATCTTGTGATTTTGGACATGATCATGACGGGCCTCTCCGGAGGAGAGACGTACGACCGCCTTCGAGAGATCAATCCCCACATCGGGGTCCTGCTGTCCAGCGGATACAGCATCAAGGGTCAGGCCCAGGAGATCCTGGATCGGGGCTGTCTGGGATTTTTACAAAAGCCGTTCACTATCGAAGTCCTGTCAAGAAAAATACGCGAAATCCTGAGCGCCCGAGGCTCGCATCGCAACGAGCCATAAACGTTGTGATCACGGCCGTGAATAACCGCCTCCCTCTTTTGCCGATCTATCTGCCCCGCCTCAATCCTATCGGTTCATGATCCACTTATCCATTCATCTTTATCTTTTGCACAGGTATACTTTCATGCAGTCCAGGCGGACGCGATATACGGACAGACGCGGAGAGGGAAAGGGGAGAGAATAAAGAGGTGCTTGAAAGTCAAGGGATTTTGTGATAGCGTCCACCGCCATTTCATAAGAAATTTCCTCTTGAGGGGTGTTCGATGGATTACAAGGAGAGTTTGAATCTTCCGAAAACCGATTTTCCCATGAAGGCCAACCTGTCCAAACGGGAGCCGGAGATGCTGGCGCGATGGGAACAGATGCATATCTATCAGCGGATCCGAGAGGGCTCCCGCGGACGGAAGCCCTATATCCTTCATGACGGGCCTCCGTATGCCAACGGGAGCGTCCATTTGGGCACCGCCCTCAACAAGATCATCAAGGACATCCTTATCAAGGCCAAAAACATGTCCGGCCGCGACAGCGTCTATGTCCCGGGCTGGGATTGCCACGGTCTGCCCATCGAGCACCAGGTGGACAAGGAACTGGGCGAGAAAAAGACCGGGATGTCCCAGGCCGACAAACGGCGTTTTTGCCGGGTCTATGCCGACAAGTATGTCGGTATTCAGCGCGAGCAGTTCAAGCGTCTGGGCGTCTTCGGCGAGTGGGAGAATCCCTATCTCACCATGACCTACGACTACGAGGCCACGACCGTTGCCGAATTCGGCAAGCTCTATCTGGGAGGGGGCGTTTACAAGGGAAAGAAGCCCGTCTACTGGTGCGCCTCCTGCAAGACCGCCCTGGCCGAGGCCGAGGTGGAGTACCAGGACCACACGACCCCCTCGATTTATGTGCGATTTCCGCTTGTTTCCGATATCGCCTCTCGTTTGCCGAAACTTGCCGGCGAAAAGGCCTATGTTGTCATCTGGACGACCACCCCCTGGACGATCCCGGCGAACCTGGCCATCGCCTTCCACGCCGAATTCCATTACGTGGCCGTGAAGATCAGGGGCGAGGTCCTGATCCTGGCGAAGGATCTCCTGGATTACTGTCTGGAGGCCTTCGGCCTGCGCCAGGAATCCTATGAGATCCTTGACGAGTTCCCCGGTGCGGTCATGGAGGGGCTCAAATGCCGCCATCCCCTGTATGACCGGGAGACGCTCCTCATCCTGGCCCCCTTCGTCACCCTCGACGCCGGGACCGGCTGCGTCCACATTGCCCCCGGACACGGGCAGGAGGACTACGAGATCGGGATGAAGTACGGCCTGGACAACTATGCACCTGTGGATGACGACGGACGCTTTACCCGCGACGTCAAGGACTTTGCGGGCCGTTTCGTGTTTGAAGCCAACGGTGCGATCAACAGGAAGCTGGAAGAAGAGGGCGCTCTGCTGGGCCAGAAGGACATCCAGCACACCTATCCCCATTGCTGGCGGTGCAAGCAGCCCATCATCTTCCGCTCGACCGAGCAGTGGTTCATCTCCATGGAGAAAAACGACCTGAGGAAGAAGGCCCTGGCCTCCATCGATCAGGTGACCTGGATCCCCGCCTGGGGACGGGATCGGATTTACGGGATGGTCGAGAACCGTCCCGACTGGTGCATCTCCCGTCAGCGGCTTTGGGGGGTTCCGATCACGATGTTTTACTGCAAAAAATGCGACGGCGAGCTCATGACCCAGGAGATCCTGGACCACGTTGTCGCACTCGTCCGGGAGCACGGCGCCGACGTCTGGTTCGAGCGGGAGCCCCACGACCTGATGCCCAAAGGAATCCGCTGCCCGAAATGTGACGGGGATGATTTCAGGAAGGAAACGAACATCCTCGATGTCTGGTTCGATTCCGGTGTCAGCCACGCCGCCGTCCTGGAACGCCGGCCTTATCTCTCTTCCCCGGCCGATATGTATCTCGAAGGGAACGATCAGCACCGGGGCTGGTTTCATTCCTCGCTGCTCGAATCCGTGGGGACGAGGAGCAGGGCGCCGTATCGGAACGTCCTGACCCACGGTTTTGTCGTGGACGGCGAAGGGAAGAAGATGTCCAAGTCCGTGGGAAACGTCATCGACTCCCAGACGATCATCGACGAGTACGGTGCCGAGATCCTCAGGCTCTGGGTGGCCTCTGAGGATTACACCGAAGATATACGGATCTCGTCCGAGATCCTCAAGCGTCTGGTCGAGGCCTATCGCAGGATCCGGAATACCAGCCGCTTCATCCTGGGTAATCTTTATGATTTCAGGCCCGATACCGACAAGATCCCGTATGATCAGATGGCGGAGATGGACCGATGGATCCTCCACCGCCTCCAGGAGATCGTCCGACGGGTGAGCGATGCCTATGAACAGTACCAGTTCCATGTCGTTTACTACACCCTCTATAATTTCTGTACCGTCGATCTCTCATCGCTATACCTGGATGTCCTGAAGGACCGTCTCTATACATCGAGGGCCTCGTCGGTCGCCCGCCAATCGGCACAGTCCGCAATGGCGATGGTCCTGGAGACGATGGTTCAGCTCCTCGCCCCCATCCTTACCTTCACGGCGGAGGAGGTCTGGCTGGCACTGCCCTCTTATCCGGGCAAGGCCCAGAGCGTTCACCTCACCTGCTTCCCCGAAGTGAACGAGGCCTTTCTCGATGCGGGCCTTGCGGATACATGGAAAACGCTGATCGCCGTCAAGGGAGAGGTGGCCAAGGCGATCGAGGCGGCACGACAGGGCAAGGTGCTCGGACACTCACTTGACGCAGCGGTGTTCATCAGCGCGCCGGACAAGCTCCAGGAGACCCTCAAAACGCATTGTGAGGACCTCCGCGCCCTGCTCATCGTCTCCGATGTCCAGATCGTTGCCGAGCAGACAGGAAGGCAGGCCTTCCAGAGTGCGGAGATTGCCGGCCTTTCGGTCAACGTGGCGCGGGCCTCGGGAGAGAAGTGCCATCGGTGCTGGGTTTACAGCGATACGGTCGGTTCGAGCACGGAGCATCCGACCCTCTGCAGGAGATGTCAGGACAATCTCTAGCAGGCATGGGAATGTCACGGCGCGTGCGCGGGTAAAGAGCCGGAGGTACGGGATTTGGAGAAAAGACATATCCTCTTTTTGGTGGTTGCGGGCTTCGTGATCCTCCTGGATCAGCTGACAAAGGCTTGGATCGACGCAACGATGCATCTGCATGACGCCTATCCCGTCATCGAGGGATTCTTCAATATCATCTATATCCGGAATCCCGGTGCCGCCTTTGGGTTTATGGCCGGGGCCTCACCGTTGTTCCGGTCCGTTTTCTTCCTTGCGGTGACGCTGGCCGCGATCCTTCTCATCCTTCACTACCTCCGGCAGACGGGCGTCAGAGAGACCTCTGTTGTGTTATCCCTGGCCCTGATCCTTGCCGGGGCGGTGGGAAACCTGATCGATCGCGTCCGTTTCGGTGAAGTGATCGATTTTTTGGACGTCTACGTCGGCACCTATCACTGGCCGGCCTTTAATGTCGCCGATGCGGCCATCACGACTGGGGCATCGCTGCTGTTGCTGATTCTTCTCGGGAAAAAGAGGGGAGATAAAGGGGAAGAAAGCAAACCGGAGAAATAGCTCCGGCGGGTCCCTGTGAGGATATGGAAAGATCCATCCGGACATCGGACCGATCATTATGCAGATTCTCGACTCCATCAGAAATTTTTTCCCCCGTAAACTGACTCCGCCGCGGATCTTTATCCTCAGCTTCGCCTTATTGATCCTCATCGGGGCTATTCTGCTTTGGATGCCTTTTGCGGCCGGCGGGAGGCATCTGAGCTTTGTGGATGCCCTGTTCTCTTCCGCCTCAGCGGTCTGTGTGACGGGCCTTGCCGTTGTAAACATCGGGAAGGACCTCTCCTTCGCAGGACAGGTGGTGACCCTCGTTCTCTTTCAGATCGGAGGGCTCGGAATCCTCACCTTCTCCGTCCTCCTCTTCGGTTTGCTGGGACGAGGGGTTTCCTTTCGGGGGCGGGAGATCGTCCAGTCCACCTTTCTCCACACGCCCCGGCGCGATTTTCTGGTCGTCATCAAGGGGGTCCTCAGGTTCACCTTTGTCATCGAGGCCGCGGGCACCGTCCTTTTGTTCATCCGCTTTGCGCAGGATTTCCCGCCGGCCGCGGCCTTCTTCCATGCCCTTTACAACGCCGTGTCGGCGTTCAACAACTGCGGCTACTCCCTGTTCTCCGACAGCCTGATGTCGTACCGGGGGGATTGGCTCGTCAATCTGACGATCATGGGGCTCATCGTCCTGGGGGGGATCGGCTTCATCGTTCAGCAGGAGGCCCTCTCTTACCTGCGAGGATTTCACAAAGCACTCTCCCTGCACTCGAAGATCGTCCTTCTCACCTCCTGTGCCCTGATCCTGGCAGGGGCGGTATGCATTTATCTTTTCGAGGCCGAACACGCCTTGAAAGGTGCCTCCTTGCAGACGCAGCTGCTCGATTCCTTTTTCCAGTCGATCACGGCGCGGACCGCGGGATTCAATACCGTGGATATCGGCGGACTGGCCAATCCCACGATCCTGGTCGTCATGGTCCTCATGTTCATCGGGGCATCTCCGGGATCGACCGGCGGCGGGATCAAAACGACGAGTTTCGCGCTCCTGCTGATGATGATCTGGGGTCGGATGCAGGGGAGGTATCGCGTCAACATCATGAATCGGCAGATCCCCAGAGAGATCCTCGGCCGGACCATCACGATCATTTTCGCGTCGGCCTTTTCAATTTCTCTGATCACCTCCGTGCTCCTTTTTTTCTACGGAGGTGGGGAACTTCCGCCGGATAAGAGCCGCCATTTCTTTGTCGAGTATCTCTTTGAGACGGTCTCCGCTTTCGGCACGGTGGGGCTTTCCATGGGGGTAACGCCGAAGCTCAATGATATCCAGAAACTGGCCATCGTGCTGATGATGTTTGCCGGTAGGGTGGGCCCCCTGACACTGGCCTTCTCCTGGTATTCCGAAGGCAAGAGGGAGATCAAATACGCGGAAGAATCGGTTATGGTCGGTTAGAGCGGATCGGAGGTTTGAGACATGCAAAAACGGGTCGTTGTCATCGGACTGGGGATCTTCGGCTTCAACATCGTCAAGGAACTTTGCCAGAGCGGATTCGAGGTGATCGCCATCGACAAAGACAAGGAGGCGGTCCAGCGGGCAAGGGACTGTTCCACCAAGGCGATCGTTGCCGATGGGATGGACAGGGGGGTCATGGAAGAGATCGGCATCCAGGAGGACGATGTGGTCATCGTTTCTTTCGGAGAGGACCTCTCTGCCGCGACATTGACCACCCTGCATCTCAAGCAGATGAAGGTCAAGACGATCATCGTCAAGGCGCCCAACGAGGAACACAAACTGATCCTCGAAAAGATCGGGGCAACGGAGGTCATGATCCCGGAAAAGGAGATCGCCCACAAGGTGGCCAAAAGCCTCATCTCCCCGAATGTGATCGATTTCCTCCCCCTTTCCGAGGATTACATGATCTACGAGATGGCGCCCCCCAACAGCTTTCTCGGCAAGTCCATAGCCGAGCTTCGGCTCAGGAGCCGGTATCATATCGAAATCATCGCCATCCGCGACATCGTCTCCGGCAGGCTCCAGATGGTGCCTGCGGCGGATTTCGTCATCAAGGACGGCGAGGTCCTCGTCGTCGTCGGCAAGGAAAAAGACATCCAACAGATCAAATAGCCTGCTGTGACGTGTGTCAGGGTATCGTCGGGAAGGTCGGTTAGCCGGTGAGAAGGATGCCGTTCACCCTTCCAGAATGAGGGTGGCGTCCACGGCGGCGACGCCTTCTTCTCCCGCGATGAGGGGATTGATATCGATCTCCCTGATCCTTGGTTGACAAAGACCGATCTCGCCGAGGGCGACGAGGAGCCGGGCGAGCTCTTCCCGGTTGACCGGCGGCCCCCCCCCGGGAGCCGTCCAGGAGCTTCTGACCGCGGATACGGCCGATGAGCTTCAGGGCCTCATCCCGTGTCAGCGGTGCGACAGCGAAGACCGGATCCTCAAAGAGTTCCGCCATCACACCCCCCGGGCCGAACATGACGCAGGGGCCGAACTGGGGATCGCGCAGGAGCCCGAGGATCAACTCCATCCGACCCGGATGCTGCTTCTGGAGGAGGACCCGTCCCCGTCCTTCCATCTTTTCCATAAGATCTTCGAATATGAGGCACACGGAATCCTCATCGTCGATTCCCATCCGGACGAGGCCGAGCTCTGTTTTATGGATTCCTCCGGGGAGGATGCCCTTCATGACGACCGGATAACCCAGGGCGGCGGCCGCCTGCCGGGCATGGGTCGCATCCACGACGATCTCCTCCGGGATGGTGGGAATGCCGTATGCCTTGAGGACCTGCTTGGAGAGATGTTCATCAAGGGGGCCCGACTCCGAGTCGAGGAGCGTCTGGAGAGGTGCGGGGATCGTCGGGTCCCTTCTTTCGGCGCTCTTGGGCCCGGGCGGGAGGCCCCCGCCAAGGACCGCAGCCAGGCATTCCACTGCGCGGGAGATGTCTGTAAAGACGGGGACTCCGTGGGTAAGCGCCTCTTTCTGGAAAGCGTAGACATCGTCCCTTCGGCCGATGATCCAGGCGATGATCGGTTTTCCAGCGGCACGGATGCGGGCGGCCAGTTCCTGCATATTGAGCCGGCTGCGAGGATTGCTGATAAATATGTGGAGAAAGACGGCATCCACCTGCGGATCGCGCAGAAGGGCCTCAAGGGAGAGGCTGTATACATCGATATCGGCGCCGATTTGTCTCTTTCCATCGCGGGCCATAGATCGATGGGATTGGTGACCGGCATCCATTTCGGGAAGAGTCTTTCCAAGGCATCCCGGGTCGATGCCGACAGCTCGGCCATGGTCAATCCATACTCCGCCACGAAATCCGTGGCGACGATGCCCGCACCCCCGCTCAACGTGAGGACCGCGACCCGGCCTGATCCGCTGGAAGGGAGGCTCGTCAGGGCGAGCGACCGGCAAAGATCCATCATCTGCTTGAAGTCCCGGGCCTCACGGACGCCGGTTTGCGCCAGGGCGCCGGCGATGATCCGCTGATTCCCGGCGAGCGATGCCGTATGGCTGAGCGCCGCGACCGACCCCGGACGACTCCTCCCTCCCTTGAGGATGACGATCGGTTTTTTGCTTTTCCGGCACAGATCCAGGAAGCGGCGGCCGTCGGAGAAGGACTCGAGATACAGACCGATCACCTCGGTGTCGGGATCGTCCAAAAAAAATTCCAGGATGTCGCATTCATTCACGTCGACCTTGTTCCCGACGGAGCAGACCTTGCTCACCCCCATCGTGGCGTTGCTCATGATATCAATCAGGAAGATAGCCGAGAGCATTCCGCTCTGCACGATGAGGGAGACGGTTCCCGGGATGAATTCCTCCTGCTCCTGCGCCCGCGGATCCATGAAGGAAAAGATGTGACGGTGGACGCAATCGACCAGACCCATGCAGTTGGGCCCCCAAATCCTGACGCCGGTGCGAACGGAGATATCCCTCAGGATATTCTGCAGGCGTTTTCCTTCGGGGCCGGCTTCCGCAAAACCTCCCGATTCGATGATGATGCCGCGGACACCCTTTTCCACGCAGGCCTCCACTGCCGCCGGGACCAGCGGAGCCGGAACGAAGACAATGGCAAGGTCTACAGGGCCCGGGATGTCAATGACGGAAGGGTAGCAGGTCAGGCCCTCGATCTTTGCATATTTCGGATTGACAGGAAAGATCCCGCCCCGATAGCCAAGGAGGATGTTTTTCAGGATGGCATTCCCGCCTTTGAGGGGATTCGGCGTTGCGCCGACCACTGCGATCCCATCTGGATTGAAGAAGAAATCCATTTGCGGCCTTTCTCTATTTCATGAGCCCCGGAAGGAACAGGGCGATCTGCGGAAACAGGATCAGAAGAACCGCGGTCAGGCAAAGGGCGAATATCATATGGACCGCTCCCCGGAAGATCGTCTGGAGGGGGACGTCCCTGGCGACTCCGGCGACGACGTAAACGTTGATCCCTACCGGCGGTGTGATGACCCCCATCTCTGCGACAAGAACGATGACGACCCCAAACCAGACGGGATCATACCCGAGGGTCGTCACAACAGGGTATAAGACGGGGATCGTCAGCATGATCATGGCAAGCGAATCCATGAGGCAACCGAGAAGCAGATAGATAAGGAGGATCATGCCGATGACCAGGTAAGGAGGCCAACTGAGCCTCGCGACCCAACCGCCGACGCTCGCCGGGATGGTTGTCACGGCCAGGAAGTGGCCGAAAACCGTAGCCCCGGCGACGATGACGAGGATCATGCAGGAGATGCGAGTCGTCTCGTTCAGGGAGCGGACGAAATTCCGCCAAGAGAGGTGCCGGCCGCCGATAGCGATCGCAATGGTCCCGAAGGCCCCGATGCCGGCTGCCTCTGTCGGCGTAAAGACGCCGATGAACAGGCCTCCCATCACAAGGATGAACAGCAGAAAGGTCTCGATGACCCCTGAGAGGGAAGAGAACCGTTCGCGCCAGGAGGTCTTGGGGGCGGGCGCGCAGAGTCCGGGCTTGAGGCGGGTCCAGATGAGCACGGTGAGGATAAACAGGAGTGCCAACAGGATTCCCGGCAGGACGCCGGCCATAAAGAGTTTCCCCACGGACTGCTCCGTCATGATCCCATAAATAATGAAGATCGTACTCGGCGGGATGAGGATCCCCAGGCTGCCGCCTGCGGCGACAACTCCGGTGGCCAGGGCGGGATCATAATGGTACTTCTTCATCTCCGGGAGGGCGACGGAGGCCATCGTGGCGGCGGTAGCGCTGGTGGAGCCGCAGATGGCGGAAAAGCCGGCGCAGGCCCCGATCGTGGCAATGGCAAGCCCCCCCGGCAGGTGGCCGAAAAACTTGTTGGCGCTCCTAAACAGGCGACCGCTGATCCCTGTGTAGTGGGCGATCTGCCCCATGACGACGAACAGAGGGATGACCGTCAGGTTGTATGAACCGAAGGTAGAGAAAAAATCCCGGGCAAGCAATCCCAATGAGGCGTCCCAGGAAGTGAGAAGAGCGAAACCCAGAAAGCCGACAATGGCCATGACGAATCCGACCGGGATCTGTGCGAACATCAGAACGACAAGGACAACAAAACCCAGCAGGCCTGTGGTAACAGGGGTCATCTTTTCACCATCCGAGCCGCGGATCGCAGTCCCTCGGCCAGAAGGACCAGGCACAACAGGCCGCTTCCGGCCGCCATCCCGTAAATGAAAGGGTAGATCGGCATGGTGAGTGTCACCGAGACCTCTCCGCTCTGTTTCAGGTCCGCCGCATAGACCATGCCCTGCCAGGTGATCAGGGAAAAAAGTCCGGCGCCGATAAAGGAGGTGAGGGAGTCGATGCCGGTCCGGAGCCGCAGGGGGAGTTTCTCTACGAGAAGCTCCACGGCGATGTGCCCTTTTTCCAGGGAGGTGTAGGCAAGGGAAAAGGAGATGACGACGGTTCCCATAAAGCCGACGATCTCATAGGCTCCCGGCACAGGGTGGCGGAACAGTCGCAAGATGACATCGGCGCAGGTCAAAAGCATCATGGCGACCACGGCGGTTCCCGCCAGGACGTTGAAGCTCGTGGTGAGCAAAACGATTCCTCTGAATATGCGCATGATCCCGTCTCTTTGCCCGGGTGTCTCCTCGATGGATCCTGCCGGGCCTCGGGCGGTGTATCCTATACCGGCGACATCCCCGAGACCCGGCAGGCAAAGCTGCCCAGTCTGATAATCCTATTTGTAGGTCTTTGCGTACTGTTTGATCAGGCCTTCCACTTCGGCAACGGCTTTCTGGGCGGGCAGCCCTTTTGCCGATACCTCCTTGATGTACCCTTCGATAATCGGCCGGACCGCCTTTCCCCATCGCGCGTTTTCCTCGGCGGACAGAGGAACGATCTTGTTTCCCAAACCGAGGGTGTATGCGCGACCCTCCTCATCCAGCTGGTCCCAGGCCTTGCCGTGGACATCGATCCACTGGCCGCTGACCTCCTCCATGACTTTCCGTGTGCCGGCGGGAAGCGCATTCCACTTCTTGAGGTTCATGACGACGAACATGGCCGTTGTGTAGCCGATCACGGAACTGTCGGTCGTGGATTTGACGACCTCTCCCTGCTTCCAGCCCTTCAGGGTTTCAATGGGGGCGAAGGTCCCCTCGACAACTCCCTTCTGAAGCGATTCATACGTCTGCCCTTGGGGCATGGCCACCGGCACGGCGCCCAGCATCTCCACCACCTTGGCGCTCAAACCAGTGGAGCGGATCTTCATCCCTTTGATCTGCTCGAGGGTCGTGACCGGCGTCTTGGTGTGAAGGAGTCCGGGACCGTGGGCATGGATATACAGCAGCTTGACCCCCTCCAGCTCTTTGGGCATGAATTTTTTGAAGAACTCGTTGGCGACCCGGGTGGCCACCCGGCCGTTCGGATAGCCCATCGGGAGATCAAGGACCTCCATCAGGGGAAAGCGCCCCCGCGTATAGGCGAAACAAGACATGCCGATATCGGAGATCCCCTTGACCACTCCATCAAAGCATTGGTCTGCCGGGGTCAGGGTTCCTCCGGCCAGGACATTGATCTTGACTTGGCCGTTTGTCCTTTTTTCGATTTCCCGGGCCCAGGATTCTCCCGCCTTGGCCTGGCCATGGGCAGCCGGGAAGAAGATGCTGTAGGTGAGCTGGGTCGTCCCTGCCTGGGCTGTGGAAGGTATGCCCGTCATGAGAAGGCAGAGGGTGATTGTCATAAGAAGCATCGCCGATAGGATTGTAACGGAATTCTTTTTCATGGGTTTTCCTTATTCGTCTGATAGGGGTTTAAGGTCAAAGGACTTATTCCCTGCGGCGGCGTTGTTTCAAAAAAGGGGCGGCCTGTCCGTCTTTGCCGCACAAAAGACGAACAGGCTGCGATAAGCGTACAAGGAGGAGAAGATATGGTAAAAATTGTCGATGATATAAAACATGTTGCGATCTCCCTTCTCAGGACATCAAATGCCTCAGAGATTCATTCCTTAGATACAATGGGGATGACAATGGTGTTTTGAGGAAGGCCTGCTTGCCCGTCCGCTGGACGAACAGCAGGCATCAATACATATAGAAGCAATCGATGATTTTGGTGAAATTGCCTGAAGACCCGTACATGAAAAGATCACCCCGTTCGTTGGTTTAACCTGGCGAGTTCCTAATTGAATTTTGTTGTTCTGTCAAGGGGTATTTTTCACCTGACCCTTCAGTATCGCCAGCTCTTCACGATACTGCTCCGACAGGGCCTTCACCTGCTCTATTTCTTCGTGGGCCTTTGCCAGCTTCTCGTCCTGTCTCTGCCGCTCCTCGCGGGCCTTGTCCTGCATGGCATCCAAACCGACGTACACTGCAAGGATCCCGCCGAGGATCAACATGATCGGAATTCCGCCCTGTAGGATGGTGATAAATGCATTCCACCAAAAGGAAAATCCGATGACTCCCAGAATGACTGCCACAATGCCGCCGATTAGCAATGACATCGCCGAACCTCCTTGTTGTCTGGGATGTTTTCCATATCCATAATCCGATGACTTCATTTTATTGGCTTTTTTTTAACATAGAAAGGAGGTGTAAGCAAGATGAAAGTCGGTCGGGGACGAAATGCCGTCCAAGTTGCGGTGGATATCTACCATGAGAAAATGCTTGATTAATATTGTTTCTTAAATTAGCATATAAAGTTACTCCGCGATTTATGGCGGAAAGGTCATTACGATGGATGGGAGGTCATGAGAGAGCCGAATTTTGACAAAGGGGAGGGACTGGTTCCCGCCGTGGTTCAGGACGAGGAGACGGGGGAAATTCTCATGCTGGCCTATATGAACAGGGAGGCCTGGCTGAAGACCCTTGCGACCGGAAAGGCGCATTATTGGAGCCGTTCGCGAAAGAGTCTTTGGCTCAAAGGGGAGAGCTCGGGTCATGTTCAGCTGGTCCGCGAGGTTCGGCTGGATTGTGATGACGATACCGTCCTGCTGAAGGTGAAACAGTTGGGGGATGCGGCCTGTCACACCGGTTACCGGTCGTGCTTCCATCGCAAATGGGTGGATGGAGATTTTGTCGCTGTCGGAAAAAAGGTCTTTGACCCGAAGGATGTCTATCGATGAATAAACTGAAATTGGGAATTCCCAAAGGGAGTTTGGAATCCAATACCGTGGACCTGTTCAAAAGGGCGGGCTGGCATATTACCTATGACAGTCGGAGCTACTTTCCCGATATCGATGACGAGGAGATTTCCTGCACACTGGTCCGTGCCCAGGAGATGTCCCGCTATGTGGAGGACGGCACGCTCGATCTGGGGCTGACCGGACAGGATTGGATCACGGAAAACGAATCGGATGTCGTCTCTGTTCAGGATCTGATCTACTCCAAGACATCGACGCGTCAGGCGAAGTGGGTTCTGGTCGTCCGCGAAGATTCACCCATCCGGACGATCGAGGATATGGAGGGTAAGAAGGTTTCGACGGAACTCGTCAACTTCACGCGGCGTTATTTCGCGGAGCGGAATATCAATATCCATGTCGAGTTTTCCTGGGGGGCGACCGAAGCGAAGGTGGTCGAAGGGCTGGTGGATGCCATCGTCGAGGTGACCGAAACGGGAACCACGATCCGTGCCAACAAACTGAAGATCATCCACGAACTGATGAAGACCAACACCAAACTGATCGCCAATCAGGAGGCGTGGAGGGATCCCTGGAAGAGGCTGAAGATCGAGCAGATCAGGATGCTTCTCAACGGATCGCTGCAGGCAATGGGGAAGGTGGGACTGAAGATGAACGTCTCTCGGGAAAACCTCGGACGCCTGGTCGTCGTTCTCCCCTCCCTGAAGGCACCGACCATTTCCGGACTCTATTCGGAGGACTGGCTTGCCGTGGAGACGATTGTGAACGCAAATGCGGTCCGGGATCTGATCCCCCTTCTCAAGGAGGCGGGGGCGGAGGGGATTATCGAGTACCCCTTAAACAAGGTCATCTGAAGGAGGACACTGCCATGCGAAAGGCGACCATCCAAAGAAAGACTACCGAGACGGAGGTTTCGGTAGCCATTGACTTGGACGGAAAAGGGGAGGGGCGCATCGACACCTCCGTTCCTTTTCTTGATCATATGCTGAATCTTTTTGCCAGGCACGGTCTTGTGGATCTCACTGTCCGAAGTCAGGGCGACACGGGGATCGATGATCACCACCTTGTGGAGGATGTGGGGATCTGTTTGGGACAGGCCATCCGAAAGGCCCTGGGGGACAGGAAAGGGATCAGCCGCTATGGAGCGGCGACGGTGCCGATGGATGAAAGCCTCTGCAGTGTGGCGATGGATCTTTCCGGCAGGCCCTATCTGATCTGGAACTCGGAACTCGGCGAGGGGAGGATCGGGGGATTCGATCCGGCGCTCCTGCGCGAATTTTTCAAAGCCCTCTCCGATCACAGTGGAATAACGTTGCACGTCAACCTCAACTATGGTACAAATCTTCACCACATGGCGGAGGCGATCTTCAAGGCTTTTGCCCGCGCCTTTAGAGGGGCGATCGCGATGGACGGGCGCATAGAAGGGGTTTTGTCTACCAAAGGTTCCCTGGAAGGCTGAAGACCGGAAAGGGCGTCGCTGCGTCGGGGTGTCGAAGAGGTGGCATAGACCGGAGATGTGCCGGTCTATCATAAGGAGGCGAGATACCCACCGCTTAGAGACGGAAAGGGGTCGTTATCATCAAAAAGTCAGCCTGTTTCAGCAGGGTTCGATACAGCCTGCTATCCATCTGTCTTATTCTGCCCCTCGTTATCGGCTGTCATTATCGTGAGGAGACGGTTGTCCCAGCCCCCGAAGGGAAACTCGTTTTTGATCGGATAGCCGTGGTCCCTTTCCAACAGTTCGTTCCCGATGAGTCGATGAGCGGCGCTGTTCGCTGTCCTCTGTGCGGAATTACGCTCAACGCCCCGGCAGTGCAGGGAAATCCGGAAACAGTAATGGAAAAGTTATTCCTGAAGCTGCTGGAAAAGAACAAGCCTAAATTCAGTTTCATGGCAGGGGAACGGGTCGCCGGAATCTACCGGCGGATTTCATCGGGCTCCCTGAAGACCCCCCTCCGTCAGGTGTTGCGTGATGTGGGAGCCGAACTCGGAGCGGAAGGTGTCGTCGTCGGATACCTCTACCGATTTCGCGAGAGGAAAGGCGTTGCTTACACCGTCGAACAACCTGCATCGGTTGCCTTTGAAATCCATCTCTTAAGGGTCAGCGACGGGATACTTGTCTGGCGCGGCGTCTTTGAGAAAACCCAAACGTCGCTGATGGAGGATCTCTTCCAGTTCTCCTCGTTTTATCGGGGGAAGGGGCGTTGGGTGACGGCGGAGGAGCTGATGGAAGAGGGGCTTGAACAGGTCCTGAAGACCTTTCCCGGTATGCCATAGCGTTTTCCCGAGTCCGTACCCAAAACAGTTCCAAAGGCCGGTTCCCACCGGGTTTCAGCGAAGGGAAGATACCTTTGCTTTAAGAGAGTCCTTTCATGATTGTCATTCCCGCGATTGATCTGAAAGAAGGGCGCTGCGTGCGTCTTATCCAAGGAGACTTCGGACGGGTCACCGTGTATAAAGACGACCCGGTGGAAATGGCCTCCATTTGGAAGAGCCAGGGGGCCGAACGTCTCCACGTCGTCGATCTGGACGGTTCCCTTGCCGGCGCACCCCATCATGAAGGAGTGATCCGAAACATCGTGGCGCAGACAAAGCTGCCGCTTCAGGTAGGAGGCGGCATCCGCAAGATGGAAACGGTCGCCGCCTACCTCGGGATGGGAGTCCGGTGGGTGATCCTTGGCACGGCCGCCTTGCGCGATCCTGGGTTCGTCCGGCGGGCCTGTCGGGAATTTCCGGGGCAGGTGATCCTGGGCATCGATGCGCGCGAAGGCCGGCTCGCCGTCCAGGGATGGACGGAAATGCAGGAGGAAACCGCCGTGGCATTGGCGCGCCGCTTTGAAGAGGACCGGCCCGCTGCCTTGGTCTATACGGATATCGCCAGAGACGGAATGCAAAACGGGATCAATATCGCAGGCACAAGGGAACTGGCCGAATCCGTCGGGATCCCGGTGATCGCCTCCGGCGGAGTGTCCGGGATGCAGGATATCAAAAATCTCATGAACATGGAGGGGAAGGGGGTTCTCGGCGTGATTGCGGGAAAGGCGCTTTATACGGGAGCGCTCCGCCTTGAGGAGGCTATTGTCTTTGCAAAAGGGGGGGATCGGAAGGGGAGGTCCGCTCCCGATATCGAATCGGAAAAAGGGTCCGGATGTGCGTGAAGAACAGAACGGATAGGCGATGAAGGAGGTTCTGAAGGATGGAAGACTGTTTATTTTGCAAAATCGCGGCAGGAGAGATCCCCTGCCGGAAGGTGTATGAAAATGAGACGGTCTTGGCATTCGATGATATCCACCCGATGGCGCCGATCCATGTCATCCTCATTCCCAAAGGACATGTCGCCACACTGATGGATGTCGATGAAAAAGGGCTGGCGGACCTCCAGTCGATGATGGCTGCGGCCCAGGAGGTGGCCCGTTTGAAAAAGGTCGATGAGAGGGGCTTCCGGCTGGTCATCAACTGTAAGAAAGAAGGGGGGCAGGTGGTCTTCCATCTCCACATGCACCTGCTGGGCGGTTTGCGGCTCAAGGATGGACTCGCCTGAAAGAGGGACTTTTTTGATTGACAAATCGCAAAGATGATCTAGTTTAAGCAAAAATAGAAGGCAGGTGAGCAACATGGCTTTCAAAGAAAAGATCGATGAACAGATGGTTCAGGCTGCCAAGACAAAGGACAAGATCCGTTTGTCGGCCCTTCGGATGTTAAAAAACGGTCTGCATAACCGGGAAATAGATTTGAAACGCGGGCTTGAAGAAGCTGAATTTCTCCAGCTTCTCTCGTCCATGGTCAAACAGCGGAAGGATTCCATTGAACAGTTTGCCAAGGGCGGCAGGACGGATCTGGTGGAGAAGGAGGAGGCGGAACTCAAGGTAATCGAAGAGTTCCTGCCGGCGCAGCTGTCGGAGGCAGAGCTCGATGCCGCCATTGCGGAGGCGATCAAGGAGGCGGATGCCCAAGGGATAAGGGATATGGGAAAGGTGATGAAGGTTCTGATGCCGAAACTGACCGGCCGCGCCGACGGCAAAGCCGTCGGTGAAAAGGTCAAGGCGAGGTTGTCCGCCTAGGGAGGATCGGCCTTTGAATGGGTCCATACCCAATGACAAAATCGAAGAGATCCGCAGAAGGGCCGAAATCGCCTCCCTAATCGGGGAATATGTGACCCTGAAGAAGGCAGGGAGGAATTATCTCGGCCTCTGTCCTTTTCATAAGGAGAAAACACCCTCTTTTACCGTGAGCCCCGACAAACAGATGTTTTACTGTTTTGGGTGCAGCGAAGGGGGGAATGTCTTTTCTTTCTTGATGAAGCTTAACCATCTGACCTTTCCTGAGGCGGTCCGGCACGTCGCCAGAAAGGTAGGGGTCGTCATCCCCGAAAGGAGCATGAGCCGCGAGGAGAAGGAGCGTTACTCCTTTGCGGAGCAGATCCGTCAGGTCAATGAGCTCGCAACCGGTTTTTTTGTAAATGCCCTCCTTTCACCGGCCGGAGAGGGGGCCAGGGAATATCTTCACAAAAGAGGAATCAACGAGTCCGCCATCAGGACATTTCGCCTTGGGTATGCCCCGGAAGGATGGAGCCATCTGCTCGAATTTCTCGAGAAAAAAGGTGTTTCTCCCAAACTGGCGGAAAAGGCCGGCCTCCTTGTGGAAAGAACGGGAAAATCGCAAGGGTATTACGACCGGTTCCGCGGCAGATTGATGATCCCCATTGAGGATGTGGACGGTCATGTGATCGCTTTTGGCGGCCGGGTCATGGGAACGGGCGAGCCGAAATACATGAACTCCCCGGAGTCAGCCCTTTATACGAAGGGAAACACCCTTTATGGGCTGGCCAGGACCAGGGATGAGATTCGCGAGAAAGGCTTTGCCCTGATGGTGGAAGGGTATTTCGATCTGATCAGCCTCTGGAGTGTAGGCATCACCAATGTGGTGGCCGTTCTGGGAACGGCCTTGACCAGGGCTCAGGTCGATCTGATAAGGCGGTACACGACCCGTGTGGCGGCTGTCTTCGATCCCGACGAGGCGGGCAGGAAGGCCTTGGCCAGAAGCCTTGAGCTCTTTCTGGCAGGAAATATCCATGCCCGGGCCGTGATCCTTCCCGATGGGCACGATCCGGATGATTTCGTCAGGAGCTGCGGTCGGGAGAAGATGGATGAAGTGGTCGCCAAGGCCCTGCCGATGGCCGATTACTACATCGATCAGATCCTCGGGGGGCGGGGAACGCTGGAGGAGGACCGGGACAAGCTGAGAGAGGCCGTCTCTTTTCTGAGCCGGATCGGGGACGGTGTCGATCGAAGTCCGTTCGTCAAGAGGGTGGCCGAGGTGTTCGATCTCAAGGAGGAAACGCTGGAGAGAGAGGTCTTGCGTGCCGCCTCCCGGGCTCCTTCTGCGGTTCCGGCCGATCTGCCGCAGCGAACCACGGCCGCGGAAAGAGAGACGTTGGAACTGCGCCTGATTCAGATGATGCTCGAATATCCGGAAAAGGTTTCGACCGTTCGCGAAACCGAGGTTTTGGCGTGTTTCAGGTCTGGTGAACTGAAATCGTTGGGCGAGGAACTATTGGCGATGGACAAAGAGGGCAGGACGATGCGGGACGCGTCCTCCCTCGTCGTCACCTTGACGCAGGAGCCGTTGCGCAGAAGACTCCTTGAACTCCTGGTGCAGGAAAGTCCTTATAAGGCCGAGCAGATCGATCGCCTGGTAGCGGATGCGATCAGAAAAATCCATGACCGGTCAAATAAGGAGAGAGGCAGGATACTGACGCGCAAGATACGTGAGGCCGAAAAGGCCGGGGATCAGGAACTGCTCGACCGTCTTTTTACAGAAAAGAATAAGCTCCTGCAGGAAGAAAAAAGGATACCCGATCTTCACGGCAAATTCGATAAACTGTCGGCTCTATGAGCCGGCCGAGGGATGTGGATAACCAGGCTACGAGGAGAAACCGACATGGGAAAAGAAATAGAATCCGATGAGTTTAAGAAGCTGATCACCCTGGGTGAGGAAAAGGGGTTCCTGACATACGACGACGTCAATGACCTGCTCCCTTCCGATGTGATCTCCTCGGATCAGATTGATGATATCATCATGCTCTTCGGTGAGAAGAATATCGATATCATCGATACGGACAAAGGGGAAAAACTGCTCGTCAAGAAGTCAGCGGACGAAAGGACCGAGGGAAAGACCGAGGATCTTCTCGGCCTGTTGCCCACGTTGGGTAAGACCGGTGATCCGGTGAAGATGTATCTAAGGGAGATGGGTATGGTGTCCCTGCTCAGCCGGGAGGGGGAGGTCGAGATCGCCAAGAAGATCGAGCAAGGAGCCAAGGAGAGCATGGAAGCCGTCTTCAGCATCGCCGCTTCCATCAAGGAGGTTGTCAAACTGGGTGCCCAGCTCAAAAGCGGGGAGATCCGGGTCAAAACCCTTTTGGACAATATCGAGGACGAGGATGGCGTTGTCGAGGAGGAGATGCATCTGGATCGGGTCGTCAAGCTGCTGGACAAGGTGACGTCCCTGGATCGGAAGAACGATGCGATCAAGAAGAAACTCAATGCCAAGGTGGTTCTTCCTGAAAAGGAGAGAAAGAATCTCAAGAACCAGTTGGAAAAGAACATCCGCAACATCGTCGATCTCTGCAGGAAAGTGAGATTCAGCAAAAGACAGATCGATCGAATGGTCGAGAATCTCCGCGTGTATCTCAAAGAAGTGGAGAAGGCGGAAGAGGAGGTCCGCCGCTGTAAAGAGGGGACGAAACTTTCCATTACCCAGCTGGAAGCCCTCTGGCCGAGGCTGAACAAGTCTCCGAAATCCGCCGCCAAGGTGGCCAAGGAAACGAGGGTGTCCCTGACACGGCTGAAGGCAGCCGAACGGACGATAAAGGAAGCAAACCGCCTGTTCAAGAAGATCACCAGGGAGACGGGGCTCTCCGTGACGACCCTCAAGAAGGCGATGGTGGTCATCGAGACGGGGGAAAGACGGGCGGAGATCGCCAAAAGAAAGCTGGTAGAGGCAAACCTGCGTCTGGTCGTAAGTATTGCAAAGAAGTATACGAACCGCGGACTGCAGTTCCTTGACCTGATCCAGGAGGGGAATATCGGGCTGATGAAGGCGGTCGACAAGTTCGAGTATCAGCGGGGATATAAATTTTCAACCTATGCGACATGGTGGATCAGGCAGGCCATTACCCGCGCCATCGCCGATCAGGCAAGGACCATCAGGATACCGGTGCATATGATCGAGACGATCAACAAACTGATCCGGACCTCCCGGTATCTCATTCAGGAACTGGGAAGGGAGCCCAATCCGGAGGAGATTGCCAGCAAGATGGAGTTCCCTTTGGAAAAGGTCCGTAAGGTCCTCAAGATCGCAAAAGAGCCCATTTCGCTGGAAACCCCCATCGGCGAGGAGGAGGACAGCCATCTTGGAGATTTCATTGAGGACAAGAAGATCATGTCGCCTTCGGAAGCCACGATCAGCATGGATCTGGCGGAACAGACCCGGAAGATCCTCGCGACCCTGACCCCCAGGGAGGAGAAGGTGCTCCGTATGCGTTTCGGGATCAGCGAGAGGGCGGATTATTCACCTGAAGAGATGAAAGAATCGCTGGAGATGAACCGGGAAAGAACAAAGCAGATCGAAGCCGGCCCGGCCCGGAAGCTGCGAAATCCTTCTCGGCGTCGGCCTGTAAAAACCACGAAGAAGAAATAAAATATTGACAAGATAAACGGATGAGTATTATGAAACAAAGATTAATAAAAACCCTTCATCCTGTGATGAGCTGGGCCCATAGCTCAACTGGTAGAGCCACCGGCTCATAACCGGTCGGTCCCTGGTTCGAATCCAGGTGGGCCCACCAAGGATGAAGGATATAAAAAGCGGGTGCATATGGAGTGCGGTTCATCCATAAAGACAGAATGTAAACGAGCGGGGAAAAGGACAACTCCCGAAAAATGCACCAGTGTCTGGTGCATTTTTTATTATGGGGACTCTTCATTGAAATTTCCGATCTAAAAAGGGGGATAGGATTGAGAGATCAGTTAGTGCTTCTCATTGAACTGCAGAAGATGGAATCGGACACCGGCAGGATTACCGTCAGAAAAAGGGAGCTGCCGGTCCGAATGGGCGAACTTGAGGCACGGTTCAAGGAGATTTCAGCGGATGTCGAGACTCAGCGCGAACAGCTTGAAGCCCTGAGAAAGAACAGGAAGGAGAAAGACAACCAGCTGAAGATGTGTCAGGAGACCCTGAAGCGGACCCGGGAGAGGCTCCTGGAGGTCAAGACCAACAAGGAGTATCAGTCGATTCTCAAGGAGATCGAGACCCTTGAGGCGAAAAACAGCCACCTGGAGGACGAGATCATTTCCCTGCTTGAGGAACTCGATGTTTTTGAGAAGGGAGTGAAGAACAAGGAAGCGGATCTGGATGTGCAGCGCTGCCAATACGAGCAAGAGAAGGCAACGATGGAAGAAGAGCTGAATTCCATTGCCAGGGAGCTTGAAGATTGCGCCCGGAAAGGTGGTGAGATCAGGGAGAGGATTGCCGCCGATATCCTGCGAAAATACGAGCAGGTCAAGAACATCACACGCGGTGTGGCAGTGGTATCGGTTTGGAAGGAGATCTGCGGCGGGTGTCACATGTCAATTCCTCCGCAGCTGTATAACGATTTGCAGAAAACCAATGTTCTTATCACCTGTCCGAACTGCAGCCGGATCATTTACTGGGAGAACAAAAATGGTGCGCTTGAATCCCAGTGATACAAAAAGGGAGGAGATGGTCTGAAAGAAGTGTCTGAGCAGGTCAGATGATCGCCGGTCCGGTATCCGGAACGGAGGAAAGTCCGAACTCCAAAGGGCAGGATGGTCGCTAACGGCGACTGGGGGCGACCCTAAGGAAAGTGCCACAGAAAATATACCGCCTCCCCCCCCTCCGGGGGAGAGGTAAGGGTGAAAAGGCGAGGTAAGAGCTCACCAGTTTCCCGGGTGACCGGGAAAGCTTGGTAAACCCCATCCGGAGCAAGACCAAATAGGAGAACGGGGCTGCCCGCCCCGATGTTCTCGGGTTGTGTCGCTTGAGGCGGTCGGCAACGGCCGTCCCAGAGGAATGATCATCGCCGCTTTCCGGGCGACCGGGAGGCGGAACAGAATTCGGCTTACGACCTGCTCAGACACCCTCTCAAACCCCCTGTCTGTTTCAAAGGAAAAGGAGCCCCTTTGAAGATATTGTCCGCACGGTTCGTCCTGTCCGCCACGGAGCCCAGCCACTATCCCCCGCCGCTGCTTCCGGAGATCGCGTTTGCCGGCAGATCCAACGTAGGGAAGTCCTCTCTGATCAACATCCTCTTGAAGCGCAGAGGCCTGGCCCGGACCAGCAATACCCCGGGCCGGACGCAGGAGATTAATTTCTTTACCGTCAACGACCGGATCGCCTTTGTCGATCTTCCCGGTTATGGATATGCGAAAGTTCCTGAGGCGATCCGGAAGCGTTGGGGGCCGATGGTCGAGACCTATCTGGCCGAACGGGAAACCCTTAGACTCGTCGTTCTGATCCTCGACATCAGGCGGGATCCCTCTCAGCAGGACCGCCAAATGATCGATTGGCTGCAGTTCTACCGTCTCCCGTTTCTGGTCGTCCTGACGAAGATCGACAAGGTGTCACGCATGGAGTTGGGACGGCGGCAACACCTGATCGGCGAGCTCCTCGATCTGTCGAACGCCGCAGGGCCGATCTCTTTCTCCGGAAAGGACGGTACTGGAAAAGACCTTCTTTGGCGACAGATCGAAAAAGTCCTTGGATCCAATCCCTGAGCGGGGACCTGAATCCGTGAGCCTGGTCTAGAAAAAGATAAACGTGATGACGACAAACAAGACGACCAGAATGGGAATCGAGTACTTGAACATATACCCGAAGAAACTCGGCATGGCGATCCCTGCTTCTTCGGCAATGGATTTGACCATGAAATTGGGGGCATTGCCGATGTAGGTATTGGCCCCCATAAAAACAGCCCCCGCGGATATCGCCGCCAGATAGGGTATCTTCTCCACAATGAGCCTGGGAACCGCTTCCGCTTCCGGCAGCCCTGGATAGAATTTCCCCAGGGCGCTGCTGAAGAAAGTCAGGTAGGTCGGGGCATTATCCAGAAAGCTCGACAGGGACCCCGCCGCCCAGAAGTAATGCGCCGGCTGATCCACCGACCGGATCAAAAACCCCAGCGTCCCGCCTTCGCCTGCCTTGAGTATGGCAAGGGCCGGGATGATCGTCATGAAGATCCCCGCGAAAAGATAGGCGACCTCCAGAATAGGCGCCCAGCCGAATTCATTGCCCTGGCGGACCGCCTTTTTTGTCGTGGCCAGGGAGAGAATGCCCATGACGATCAGGAGACCGTCCCTGATCAGGTTCTCTATCGATTGGTGAACACCGAGGATATCGACTTCACCCATCTTCACAAGGCCGCTGAAGAGCACCCCGCCAATAATCCCTGCCAAAAAAAGAAAGTTATGAATCCCCAATATTTGCAGGGGTTCCTTATCCGAAGTCGGCAGCACCGCCTTTTCTTCACTGCGATAATGGAATGAATCCAGAATGAAATATAATACCAAAAGGATCCCCGCGGCGAACCCCATGTGGGGCAGAAGCTTGAACGTCCAGAAGAAGGGGACACCGTGCAGGAATCCTAGGAACAGCGGCGGATCGCCCAGCGGCGTCAGGGCGCCGCCGATGTTGCTGACCAGGAAGATGAAAAAAACGATGGTATGCACCTTGTGCCTTCTCCATGCATTCGACCGCAAGATCGGCCTGATGAGCAGCATGGACGCCCCGGTCGTGCCGATGAGGGACGCCAGGACCGTCCCGATCAGGAGAAGGATAGTATTGACGGCCGGTGATCCTTTCAGAGTTCCTTTGACATAAATGCCCCCCGAGACGACAAACAGAGACCACAGAAGGATGATGAAGGGGATATAATCAACGATATAGATGTGGGCGATCTCATATACGGCGGTGTTCTTATAGGCGATCACAAAAGGGATGGCCAGTACAAGGGCCCAGAATGCGGAGACTTTCGGAAAATGGCGGTGCCAGAAATGGGGCGCAAACAAAGGAAACAGGGCGATCGAAAGCAAGATACCGACAAAAGGAAGCACCGACCAGAGCGGCAGGACGGTCCCGATATTGACATGTGCCTCCTGCCCGGCCCCCGAGCTTGCCAGACCGATCGCCGGGAGGAAGAATACCAAAATCAGCAGCGAAGACATGACATGAGCAAATCGATTCATCCTTTTCTCCCTGTTCTCATGCGATGGGCCCTCTCCCCAATGTGTCACCGGGGTATAGGAGAAAAGTTCCCATGTGTCAATAGCATTTATCTGAGCTGCATTTAGTTGGTCCTTGCCAAGAAGGTCGGGACAGGTCGCATGATGCGGCCGAATACCCCTTGACTCCGAAGGGGATTCATGTTATCCGCACGTTCCGAACAGACCGAGGCAGGAACTGAATATCACTGATGTTCCTGGCTGCTATCTACCGAATCAGGAGAAGGGGTGAAGGGGTGCTGAAACAGAGCGATAAAGTCGGGGCGGTCATGGTGGTGGGGTCGGGGATCGCAGGCATCCAGGCCTCGCTCGATCTTGCCAACTCCGGGATCAAGGTTTTCCTCGTCGAGAAGGGGATCAGCATCGGCGGCGTCATGGCCCAGCTGGACAAGACCTTTCCCACGAACGACTGTTCGGCCTGCATCCTCTCGCCCAAGCTGGTCGAGGTGGGACGGCATCCCAATGTCGAGATCATGACCGGACGGACCGTGGAGTCCGTCGAGGGCGAGGCGGGCCGGTTCCGCGTCCGCCTGACCCGGGCCCCGCGGTACATCGACCTGGTCAAGTGCACGGGATGCGGGGACTGCGCGAACGTCTGCCCCGTCTCGGTTCCCTCAGATTTCAACGAGAACCTCAACACCCGCAAGGCGGCCTACCGCCATTTCCCCCAGGCCATCCCCTCGGGTTTCGCGATCGACAAGCTGGGGACCTCACCCTGCAAGGCGGCCTGCCCCACCCACATCAGCGTCCAGGGATACGTGGCCCTGATCGCCGCGGGGAAGTTTGCCGAGGCCCTGAAACTCATCAAGCGGGACAATCCCTTTCCGATCGTCTGCGGCCGCGTCTGCAACCATCCCTGCGAGGAGGCCTGCAAGAGGGGAGAGGTGGACCAGCCGATCGACATCATGCACCTCAAGCAGTTCGTGGCGGACCTGGATCTCAAGGCCGAGACGCGCTACGTTCCCGCTGTCAAGGAAAAGAAGGGGAAGAAGGTAGCGGTCGTGGGGGCGGGCCCTGCGGGACTCACCGCGGCCTACTACTTGGCGATCGAGGGCTATGACGTGGATGTCTTCGAGGCCCTGCCCGTGGCCGGCGGCTGGCTGGCCGTGGGGATCCCCGAATACCGGCTTCCCAAGGACGTCCTCAAGGCGGAGATCAAGGTCATCGAGGACCTCGGCGTCAGGATCCACCTGAATACCGGCATCGGCAAGGACATCCCGTTCGAAAAACTCCGGCAGGATTACGCTGCGGTCTTCATCGGCTGCGGGACGGTCCTCTCCAGCAAGCTCGACGTCCCGGGCGAAGATCTCAGAGGAGTGGTCCACGGCGTGGATTACCTCAAAAGGATCAACCTCGGCGAGACGGTCTCCCTCGGCGAGCGCGTGGCCGTCATCGGCGGGGGCAACGTGGCCATGGACGCGGTCCGGACCGCGATCCGCACCGGCTCCAAAGAGGTCTTTATCCTCTACCGCCGTTCCCGTGCCGAGATGCCCGCTGCGCCCGAAGAGATCGAGGAGGCGATCGAGGAAGGAGTCAGGATGGAATTCCTGGTAGCCCCGGTCCGGATCCTGGGCGAGGCAGGCAAGGTCACCGGGATCGAGTGCCTCCGCATGGAGCTGGGTGAGCCGGATGCCAGAGGCCGCCGCCGCCCCGTCCCCATCAAGGGATCGGAATTCACCATCCCCGTGGATGCCGTGGTCCCGGCCATCGGCCAGGCGGCGGACCTGGCGTTCGTTCCGAAGGAGAGCGGGATCGCGATCAGCAAGTGGAACACCTTTAATGTCGATCCTGTGACCTTCGCGACCAGCGTTCCGGGCGTCTTTGCCGGCGGCGACAACGTGACCGGCCCGGCGACGGTCGTCAAGGCCGTCTTTGCGGGAAAAGAGGCGGCCGTTTCCATCGACCGGTACCTGAAAGGCGAGGAGGTGGCACTGGGCAGGGCCAAGGACTGGACCAAGGACCTCGCCGACAAGGCCGATGTCTCGCAGCTCGCAAAGGTGCCCCGTGTCTTCTATCCCCTCCTGAAACCGGAGGAGCGCAGGGGCGATTTCCGCGAAGTCGGGCTCGGGCTCTCCGAGGAGGAGGCCGTCCGGGAGGCGAAGCGCTGCCTTTCCTGCGGGATCTGCTCCGAGTGTTACCAGTGCGTAGAGGCCTGCATCGCCGGGGCGATCGACCATGAGATGACCGTGGGCGAAGAGACGATCGAGGTCGGCGCCCTCATCGCCGCGCCGGGCTTCGAGATCTTCGACCCCCGGCTTCGGGGTGAATACGGCTACGGGATCTACCCGAACGTGGTGACGAGCATCCAGTTCGAGCGGATCCTCTCCGCCTCGGGCCCTTATTTCGGCCATGTCCAGCGGATCTCCGACGGAAAGGATCCCAAGAAGATCGCCTTCATCCAGTGCGTGGGCTCGCGCGACACCTCCTGCGACAACAGCTGGTGCTCGTCGGTCTGCTGCATGTACGCGACCAAGGAGGCGATCATCGGCAAGGAACACGCCAAGGACCTCGAACCCACGATCTTCTTCATGGACATCCGGGCCCACGGCAAGGACTTCGACCGCTTCGTCAACCGGGCCAAGCAGGAGTACGGGATCCGCTACATCCGCTCCATGCCCTCGACGGTCAAGGAGCTCCAGCAGACCAAAAACCTTCTGCTCAAATATGTCAAGGAGGACGGGTCGCTCGTCGAGGAGGAGTTCGACATGGTGGTCCTGTCCGTCGGGCTGACGCCGCCCAAGGAGGCGGCGCAACTCGCCAAGAACCTGGGGATCGACCTGGAGGAGCACGGCTTCTGCAGGACCCGCAGGGACAATCCCGTCCAGACCTCGCGGGAAGGGGTCTTTGTCTGCGGGGCCTTTGCCGGACCCAAGGACATCCCCGAGACGGTCATGGAGGCGAGCGGTGCGGCAGCCTGCGCGGAAGGGATCCTGGCCTCGCGCCGGGGCACCCTGACCACGGCGGAGGAGCTTCCCATGGAGAGCGACCTGAGGGGTGTCGGCCCCAGGACCGGGGTCTTTGTCTGCCACTGCGGAATCAACATCGGCGGGGTCGTGGACGTCCCGGCGGTCGTGGAGTATGCCAAGACCCTGCCCAACGTGGTCTACGCCACGGACAATCTCTTCACCTGCTCGCAGGACACCTCCGTCAAGATGGGCGAGGTGATCAAGGAGCATAGGCTCTCCCGGGTCGTGGTCGCCTCCTGTTCGCCCCGGACCCATGAGGGGCTCTTCCAGGAGAACTGCGAGAAGGCGGGCCTGAACCGTTACCTGTTCGAGATGGCCAACATCCGCGATCAGAACTCCTGGGTCCACATGCACGAGCCCGAGGCGGCGACGGAAAAGGCAAAGGACCTCGTCCGCATGGCGATCGCCAAGGCGGAGTTCCTCAAGCCCCTGAAGCCCGGCCAGCTCAGCGTCAACCACTCGGCCCTCATCATCGGCGGAGGCCTGGCCGGGATAACGGCGGCCCTTGCCCTGGCCGACCAGGGCTTCGATTCCACCATCGTGGAGAAGGAGGCGGAGCTGGGCGGGAACTACCGGCGGCTGCGCTACACCCTGGAGGGCTTCGACATGCAGCACCATCTGGCCGAGCTCCTTGACCGGGTGAAGGCAAGCGACAAGATCCACGTCTTTACCGCGGCCAGGATCCAGAAGATCGAGGGGTTCATCGGCAACTACAAGACAACCCTGACCGACCGGACCGGCGAGGAGAAGCTTGTCGAGCACGGGGTGGTCATCGTCGCCACCGGGGCCTACGAGCTCGAGACAGAGGAGTACCTCCGCGGCCGCTCCGAGCGCGTCGCGACCCAGCGGGAGCTGGAAAAGCGGATCGCCGAAAAGGACGCCCAGACCCTGGGGGCAAAGAGTGTGGTCATGATCCAGTGCGTCGGCTCCCGAACCGCCGAGAAACCCTGGTGCAGCCGCTACTGCTGCTCCGAGGCGATCAAGAACGCCCTGATGCTCAAGCAGGCCGATCCGGCAACAGACGTCACGATCCTGTATCGGGACATCCGGACCTTCGGCCTCAAGGAGGATTACTACAAAAAGGCCAGGGAGGCGAACGTCAAGTTCATCCGCTACGACGAGGACCGCAAGCCCGAGGTGAGCCAGGAGGGGAGCGGGATCAGGGTTTCCGTCTTCGATCCCATCCTCAACGAGAAGGTGGAGCTGTCGGCCGACCTGCTGGCCCTGAGCGTGGGGACAGTCCCCAATCCGGAAAACGCCGAGATCGGCAAGATGCTGAAGGTGCCCACGAACCAGGACGGGTTCTTCCTCGAGGCCCACGTGAAGCTGCGTCCGGTGGATTTCGCCACGGATGGCGTCTTCATGTGCGGGATGGCCCATGCCCCGAAGTTCAGCGACGAGTCCGTCACCCAGGCCAACGCGGCCGTATCGCGCGCCTGCACGATCCTGACCAAGGATTTCATCGAGGCGGAAGGGAAGACGGCCTCGGTCAACAAGGAGCGCTGCATGGCGTGCGGCCTGTGCGAGATCAACTGCCCCTTCAGCGCCATCGCCGTGGACGAGAAAGAGGGGGCGGCGGTCGTCAATACGGTCCTGTGCAAGGGGTGCGGGGTCTGCACGGCCTCCTGCCGGATGAACGCCGCGGATCTCAACGGCTTCAACAACGAGGAGGTCCTTGCCCAGATCGGGACCCTTGTGTAATCCGGTTTTCGCCGGAATGAGAGTCAGTGCTCTTTGAAAACCGTGATCCCGGAAAATGTCCAATGCGCGCGCCTCCGGGATGCGGATTTTCAAGTTGCACAGCGGTTTCGCTGGACGCATGAAAGGCTTTGTCCCCGCGGCATTCGGAGGAAGGAATCCCGCGGAGATTCGAAGGAAGTCGTCAGGAGAGAATGGAGATATGACGGAAAAGCAGTCAGCGGCAAAGGGGTGGGAACCGAAGATCGTCGCCATCGTCTGCAACTGGTGCACCTATGCGGGGGCGGACCTGGCCGGCATCAGCCGGATCCAGTACCCGCCGAACGTGAGGATCATCCGGGTCCCCTGCACGGGCAGGATCAACCCCTTTTACATCCTCAAGGCCCTGCAGGACGGGGCGGACGGGGTCCTCGTCTCCGGTTGTCATCCCGGCGAGTGTCATTATCTCACGGGCAATCTGACGGCCCGCCGGAAATTCGCCGCACTCAAGAGCTTTCTGAGCTATGTCGGCGTGGAGGGGGACCGGACGATGTTCACCTGGGTCTCCGCGTCCGAGGGGGACCGTTTCGCCCAGGTGGTCAGGGGGGTGACCGATGCCGTGAAGGCCCTCGGACCGGCAAAGAAACTCGTCAAGCAATTCCAGGGGACCCAAACACCAACGTGAGGAATCAGCGACAGTGGAAAATGTAGAGAAGAAACTGCGGGAAGAGGCGCGAAGACTCCTGGTCGACAAGAAGGTGGACGTGATCGTCGGATACGAGGCGGGGACACTGCCGCTGACGGCGACCCCCTGCTTCATCACCACACCGGACGATGCGGACCGGCTGGTCTGGAACCCCTTGTGCGTGCAGAACCTGGCCAAGTTCGTCCACGACCTCCTGAGCCAGCACCACGAGGCCCAAAAAAGGGTCAAGCCCGAGGCAAAGAAAAAAAAGACGGTCGGCGTCGTCGCCCGGGGCTGCACGACCCGTTCGCTCGTGATCCATCTGCAGGAGAAGCAGTACAACCGGGATGAAGTCGTCATCCTCGGCGTTCCCTGCGCCGGATACGTGGACGGCCGCAAGCTCGCCGCCCTCGCCGCTAACCTGGAAATCCGCGAGGGGGCGCTGCAGGACGCCGGGGTGGTTGTGAAGACCGCCGGGGGAGAACACAAGGCGGCCCTCAAGGAGCTCCTGGCCGACTGCTGCCTCACCTGCCGCTTCAATCAGCCGGTGATCTCCGACAGCCAGATGGGAGAGGCGGCGCCGTCTGCCGAGGCGGAGAAGGAATACGCGGCGGTGAGCGCATTCGAGGCGCTTCCCACGGAGGAGCGGTGGGCCTATTTCGAGAAGGAGATGGCCAAATGCATCCGCTGCACGGCCTGCAGGAACGTCTGTCCTTCCTGCTACTGCCGGATCTGCTTCGCGGAGCAGTCCCAGCCCCAGTGGATCGGGATCGGGGGCGATACGACGGACACCCAGGTCTTCCAGCTCATGCGGATGTACCACATGGTGGGGCGGTGCGTGGACTGCGGCTCCTGCGTGGCGGTCTGCCCGATGGGCGTGGACCTGCGCAAGTTCCTCAAGAAGCTCGATAAGGACGCCTTCGAGATGTTCGAGCACCGTGCCGGGATCTCCGTGGACACCCCGGCGCCGCTGAGCACGTTTAAGGAAAACGATCCCGAGGCGTTCATCTACAATCCGAAATCAGGAAAATAGGGACAGAAACCTATTTTCCGGGTATGACATTGGGGGAGAAATAAATAGGTTTCTGTCCCTATTTTGGGAGACGCAATGAAGACCTTTCTGGAAGAAGTGAACGAGAAGATCAACGGGGTTCCCGTCCAGCGCTGCTACCATTGCCGAAAATGCACAGCCGGCTGTCCCATGGCCGGCGTCATGGAACACAACCCCAACCGGGTCATCAAGATGATCCAGGCGGGCAGGCGCGAGGAGGTCCTTGCGAGCGCCACCATCTGGCTGTGTGTCTCCTGCGAGACCTGCATTACCCGCTGCCCGAACCAGGTGGACATCGCGCGGATGATGGATGTCCTGCGGCAGATGGCGATCGAGCAGGGGGTGGGGGCGAAGGAGAAGAACATCCTCAAATTCCACGAGGTCTTCCTTGCCAACATCCGGATGGGCGGACGGATCAACGAGCCGTCGATGATGGTCCACTACAAGCTCAAATCCGGGGACCTCTTCTCCGACATGGTGATGGGGCTCGACATGTTCCGGAAGGGCAAGCTCGCCCTGATATCGCCGCGGACCAGGGACATGCAGGGCGTGCGGCGCATCTTTGAAAAGACGAAACAGGCGTGAGGGATGAAAGGTTCCAAAGGAGGCAATTCGTGAAATTTTCGTACTATCCGGGATGTTCCCTGCACGGCACGGCCAAGGAGTATGACCAGTCGGTCCGCTCGGTCAGCCGCGGCCTGGGGATCGAGCTGGAAGAGATTGAAGACTGGTCCTGCTGCGGGGCCTCCTCGGCCCACAGCACCAATTTCAAGCTCTCCGTGGCCCTGCCGGCGCGGGATCTGATAGCCGCGGAGAAGAAGACCCAGGATGTGATGGTCCCGTGCGCCGCCTGTTTCAACCGCCTGAAGAGCACCGAGCACCACCTCAAGAACGATCAGGCGCTCAAGGCGGAGATCGAGGGGATCGTCGGGGGTTCTTACAAGGGGAGCGTGGCTGTAAGGAACCCGATCGACATCATCGCCAAAACCATCGGCCTGGATACCCTGAAGGAAAAGGTGGTCAAGCCGCTCGCTGGGCTGAAACCCGTGTCCTATTACGGCTGCCTGCTGCTGCGGCCGCCGGAGGTGTGCGGATTCGACGATGCGGAAAATCCGGTCCTCATGGACAAGATCCTTGGCACCTTGGGGGCGGAGGTCCGGCCCTGGTCCTTCAAGACCGACTGCTGTGGGGGGAGTCTGACGATCAGCAGGACGGAGATCGTCGTTACGATGGTCGACCGTCTGATGAGAATGGCGCGTGAGGCCGGGGCGAACTGCGTGGTCACGGCCTGCCCGGTCTGCACGGCGAACCTCGACATGCGGGCCTCCGGGGATTTCGCGCTGCCGGTCTTCTATTTCACGGAACTGGCGGCCCTGGCGATGGGGCAGGAGGGACCGGAGGCATGGTCCCGGCTGCACCGGACGGATCCGCGGCCGCTCCTCCGGGGGCTTCGCCTTTTGCAGTAACGACGCGATCGGGAATGTAAACGACCTCATATACGACCGAAAAGGGACATTATGGAAAAAAGGCTCATCAAGAAGGAGGCGCTGGCCGGCATCGTCGGGGAACTGGCGGGAAGGATGCGGGTGTATGCCCCGATGCAGGCGGAGGATCAGGTCCTCTTCCGGATCCTGGAGGCGGGCGAGAAGCCCCTCACGGATTTTTTCAACACAAAAAACGCGCCAAAGAACTTTCTTTTTCCCCGGACCGAGGCGCTGATGCGGTTCACCCGGACCGGGAAGGGCATGGTCCGCAGTGACGAACAGCAGGCAGCCGGCGATAAACAGGAGCAAAGCCTCCTGTTCGGCGTGCGGCCCTGCGACGCGAGAAGCTTCGCCCTGCTCGACATGCTCTTCGACCAGGAGAAGTACAAGGACCCCTATTACATCGACAAGCGGGCGAAGACCACCGTGGTGGCGATGGCCTGCGTCCATCCGCCCTACACGACCTGCTTCTGCACGTCGGTCGGGGGAAACCCGACGGACTCCGCAGGCGCGGACATCCTCCTGACGGATCTGGGCGAGGCGTATCTGGCCGAGTTCTTGACGCCGAAGGGCGAGGCCCTCCTTTCCGCCTTTGGAGGGAGCCCGGCCGGAGAGGCGGAGGCAAAGCAGAAGGAGGCGCTTGCGGCCAAGGCCGCCGCGGAGATCGCCTCCCGCATCCCGGCCAAGGAGGTCAAACCGATCCTGGACACGCACTTCGAGGACTCCTTCTGGAACACGCTCCATCAGAAGTGCCTGGCCTGCGGCACCTGCACCTACCTCTGCCCCACCTGCCACTGCTTCGACATCAGCGACGAGGTCAAGGGAAGTGCCGGGACCCGGATCAGGAACTGGGATTCCTGCATGTTTCCCCTGTTTACCAAGGAGACCTCCGGGCACAATCCCCGCCCCTCCCAGAAGGAGCGCTGGCGCCAGCGGGTCATGCACAAGTTCCGCTATTACCCGGACAATTTCCAGGCGATCGCCTGTGTCGGCTGCGGGAGGTGCGTGATGGCCTGCCCGGTCAACCTGGATATCCGGAAGGTCGTCACGGACATCGCAAAATTATAGAACGCCGGAGAGTATCATGCAGAATCCATACATACCCGCCCCTGTCGAGCTGATCAAGGTCGTGACGGAAGTAGATACGAAGGACATCAAGACCTTTCGATTCGCCTTTCAGAACAAGGAGGACGAGACCGCCTTCCAGTACCTGCCCGGACAGTTCGCGGAACTCTCGCTCTTCGGGAAAGGGGAATCGCCCATCGGCATCGCCTCCTCGCCGACCCAGCCGGGTTATCTGGAATTCACCGTCCAGAGGGCAGGGGTGGTGACCCAGGCCCTCCACGACCTGGAGGTCGGGGCCGTGATGGGGATCCGGGGGCCCCTGGGGAATTCCTGGCCCATCGATTATCTGGCCGGGAAGAACATCGTGATCGTGGGCGGCGGGTTCGCCTTCACGACACTCCGGTCGCTCATCAACTACATGATCGATGAAAAGAACCGCTCCCGCTTCGGCAAGATCACGGTCATTTATGGCGCGCGGAATCCCGGGCTTCTGATCTACAAAGACGAGCTGGAGACCTGGGGGAAACGCGACGACATCAACCTCAACGTCACGGTGGACAAGGGGGATGCGGGATGGAAGGGCAGGGAAGGGTTCGTCCCCACGGTCTGCAAGGAGGTCGCCCCGTCCTCGGAAAACGCGGTGACGGTCATCTGCGGCCCCCCGATCATGATCCGCTTCACGCTGCCCGTCTTCTTCGAGCTCGGTTTCTCGAAGGAGAACATCATCACCTCGCTCGAGATGCGGATGAAGTGCGGGATCGGCAAATGCGGCCGTTGCAACGTGGGCGAGAAATACGTCTGCAAGGACGGCCCGGTCTTCTCGCTGGCGGAGCTGGACAAGCTGACCAAGGAATACTGATCTGTTTGCCTCAGGGGGAGGAGCCGGCAGGCTCCTCCCCCTTGTTCTTTAGTGCAATGCGCTCTTTCTGCATTAACGATAGATTCCTTTTCTAAAAGGGAATCCCGGAAAAATCCGCAAAATGCTCTTCCCCCATTGCAACCGGCCCTCCCGTCAAACAGTGACCCTGTTGGAGTCCAAAGATCCTTCATCAGACACGAATCGAGAGATTGTCAGGATTGCCATTGAAACAGAGCGGAGTGGGACGCGGCCTCCTGAAATGCCTGAGCGCAGATGGTGCTGATCTTTGCATGCGGATCTGGACTTTTACCGGATACCAGGTCCTGGGGATAAGCGGTCATTGACAAACGGCGCAGGGGTGATTAAAAATCTTTATAAGGAATTATCCGGGCGGTAACGGGTGTTCCGGACGACCGTTCAGCATCCCCGCCGGCAAAGGATAGGCAATGGACATCATCCGGGAGGGTAATCAGGAAGCGCTTCGTATCCCTGGAATCACGGAGGTTCCCTGGCACACCTCTGCGGAGGCAGACACATACCGCCGCCTCCGGAGTACGCCGCAGGGGCTCAGCCCCGTTCAGGCCGAGGAGCGGCTGAGGGAATTCGGGAGCAACATCCTGCCCGGGAAACGGCCCCCCACGGTGCTGCAGGTGATGCTGCACCAGTTCAAGAGCCCCCTGATCTACATCCTGTTGGTCGCCGCGCTTGTTGCCATTGCGATGGGCGACACGAAAGACGCACTGTTCATCTTTACGGTTCTCCTCCTTAACGCCTCCATCGGGGCCGTCCAGGAGTGGCGCGCGGAACAGAGCGCCCAGGCCCTGCAGAACCTCCTGAAAATCCGCTCCCGGGTGCGGCGGGAAGGCGAAACGCAAACCATACCCGCGGAGGATCTCGTCCCTGGTGATGTCGTGCTGATCGAGTCGGGTGACAAGGTCCCCGCGGACGTCCGCCTGCTTCAGGCAACCAACCTGGCGATCGACGAGGCCTTCTTGACCGGCGAATCCCTGCCAGCACAGAAACGGACGGAGGTGCTGCCCGAGGATACCACCGTGGCCGACCGGTCGAACATGGCCTTCGCCGGGGCGACGGTCCTCACCAGACGCGGCCTGGGGCTGGTCGTCGCCACCGGCGTCCGTACAGAGGTCGGACGGATCGCCCGCTCCATCGCCGAGGTGGAAAGCGCAAGACCGCCGCTGCTCGTCAGGATGGACCGGTTCTCCCACCAGATCGGCATCGGCGTACTGGTCTTCTCCGTGCTGCTGGGGGCGTTGCTGACCACCCGGGGCGTGCCGGTTCAGGAGGTGTTCCTGGTGATGATCGCGATGGCGGTGTCGGCCATCCCCGAGGGGTTGCCGGTTGCCATGACCGTCGCCCTTTCGCTCGCCACCTCGCGCATGGCGCGGCGCAAGGTGATCGCGCGCCGGCTGGTGGCAGTGGAGAGTCTGGGGAGCTGCACCCTCATCGCCAGCGACAAGACAGGCACCCTGACGGTCAACCAGCAGACGGTGAAATCGATCGTCTTGTCCGAAGGCCTGCGGGTGACCGTCGGCGGCCAGGGGTACAACGACGAGGGGCGGCCCGGTCGGGAGGACGGCGAACCCCTCGACGGTGCACTCCGCGTCCGGTTGACCTCGCTGGCGAAGTCAGGGGCGCTCTGCAACGAAGGCACGCTGGTGAAGAAGAACGGCGCCTGGCGACACAGCGGCGACTCGATGGATGTGGCGCTTCTGGCTCTGGCGCGGAAAATGGACATCGATCCCGAGGCGGAACGGACGGCCGCTGCGATCCTCGGCGAGATCCCCTTCGAGTCGGACCGGCGATACGCCGCGACCGCTTACCGAGGCGGCGAGACGCTCCGGGTCGTGATGAAAGGGGCGGTTGAAGCAGTCGCCCCCTTCTGCAGCAGGATGCAGACCGCCTCAGGGAAATTGCCGCTGGATGCAGACCGCATCCTGCGCCAGGCCGCGGAAATGGCGGAAAACGGCTACCGGGTGCTGGCGATAGCCGAAGGGCCGCTCGGCGAAAATGCCGCGGTGGATCCGCTCGATCCCCTGCACCTGCGGGACCTCACCCACCTGGGATTGATCGGCTTCATGGACCCGCTGCGGCCTCAGGCGAAGGACGCTGTGGCCCAGGCCCGCCGGGCCGGAGTGAAAGTCGTGATGATCACGGGCGATCATCCGGCAACCGCCTTCGCCATCGCCCGGGAGCTGGGAATCGCCCATTCCGCCGATCAGGTGCTCACCGGTACAGAAGTGGACGTCTGCAATCTGTACGACACACCGGAATTTCACGAGCGGCTGAAGGCGGTCAGGGTGTTCGCCCGCGTCGCACCGGCGCAGAAGCTGTGCATCGTGGACCATCTGATGGAAGTGGGGGAATTCGTGGCCGTTACCGGGGACGGGGTCAACGACGCGCCCGCACTCAACCGGGCGAACATCGGCGTGGCCATGGGCTCCGGTACGGAGGTCGCGAAGGACGCTGCGCAGATCATCGTCACCGATGACGATTTCTCGTCGATCGTCAGCGGCATCGAGGAAGGCAGATACGCCTATGCCAACGTCCGGAAGGTGACCCTGTTCCTGATCGCCACGGGTTTTGCGCAGCTCGTGCTGATCGGAGCCACTGTTTTGTTGGGCATGCCTGTTCCATTTCTGGCAGCCTAGCTATTGTGGATGAACCTGGTGACGAACGGCATCCAGGACGTGGCACTTGCCTTCGAGGCCGGCGAGCAGGGGCTGATGGCCCTTCCGCCGCGCCGCCCCGCCGAAGGGATCTTCAATCGCCTGATGGTCGAACAGGTGCTCACCGCCGGACTCACCATGGCCCTGGTTTGCCTGGCCGCCTGGTGGTATCTGCTCGAAAAGGACACGCCGCTGCCCGAGGCCCGCAATCTACTGCTGGCGCTGTTGATCATGATGCAGTTTTACCACGTGCTCAACAGCCGCTCGGAGTACCGTTCCGCGTTCCGGATTCCGCTCCGCAACAACAAAGTCCTGTTCGCGGGCATGGCCGTGGCCTTCGCCGTCCACCTTGCCGCCACCAACCTGCCGTTGACCCAATCACTGCTGGGCCTTTTCCCTTTGCCGGTCGGACATTGGCTGATCCTCGGCGTCGCCGCCGCCTCGGTGATCGTGGCCATGGAGATCTTTAAAGGACTGCGGCGCGCCGATCCGTAACGACGAGCGAACGGATAGGGGCAGAGGCACGGGAATAGCGGTTTCGGGCAGACTTATCCTGGCTTCCGCAATGCCCCGCTCTGTCGGGTTTCTGAATCTCCAGTGGCTTGCCTTCGCGATCGTGCCCACCGGCGTCGAGGAGAGGTACCGGCGGGGAGAGGCTCCCCGGGAGCACGCCCTGCGGCATTTTGAGGAAAAGGCGCTCGCCGTAGCCTATCGCAACCCCGATGCCTAAGCCTTGGCGCCGACGCAAAACAATGCTGAGTCGCTGCCCACCTGGGGCTGAGCTCTTTCATCTGCAAGACTACAGCCTATCTTGAGGATGAATAGCGACCTGGGTGCCGCGGTGCGCATGGCTTCGGAGTGGCCGGCGATCCCGTCCGGGGCGATCTCGAAGGTCAGGTTGAAGGTCGGATAGGCATGGGCCACGTTGCCAGGTCCGAGGAGCTGAAATCGTCTTTGTTCTTGAGGGCCTTCTCTGTGATGCCCGGGGCCTTTATCCCGGCCAGCATCAGCTCCTTGAGCGGCGGGACTGTGATGGGCGCCTTAATGGCCGAGCGCGGTTCATTTTCCATTCTGCCCCTTATAGCGGTCCGCGGAGAGGACCTTCATCTCCTGAATCTTGCTTCCCTGAAGGACGCTCAAGGGGATCTCCACGCCGGCATCACCGACGCCATAGACCTTGCGGTAGAAATCGGCAAGTCCTTTCACCTCATTCCCGGCCACCGAAATCACCATATCCTCTGCCTTCAAGCCGGCCTTTTCTGCAGGCCCGCCCGGCCTGACTTTGGTGATGAAAACCCGGTTGTGGGCCTCCTCGGCATAGATCCCCAGCCAGGGTCTTTTCGCATCCAGCGGCCTTCCGGCGCTCTTGAGATCCGCCAGGATCGGATAGAGGGCATCGATGGGGATAAACATGTTGCCGGGCAGGACACCGAATCCCTCCAGCGCGACCGGCATAAAAAGATAGCCGATTCCCACGAGCTGTCCCTTGCTGTTCATGAGCGCGGCCCCGCTGAAATCAGAAAAGGCAGGCACGGTGAAGATCGCATCCCTGAGGTAATACTCCCAAGAACCCGCGAACTCCTTGCGGACGGCGACCTTGGTGATCTGCAGCCCCCCTTCGCCTGCGCCCACGGCAATGGCCGAATCGCCGACTTCAAGGGCGGAAGAGCTTCCCAGGTTCATGGGGGCGACGCCCAGGGATTTACTCGGCCTCAGCAGACTGAAGCCGGTGCCATAATCGTATCCCAGCAGCGTTGCCTGAACAGGCTCCTTATCCGGGCCGGTCACCTCGATCGTCTCTGCCTGCCTTGTGAGAAAGGCAAGCGTCAGGATCGTCCCCTCACTGTCGATCACGACCCCATTGCCTACCCGTTCCCTTCCCAGGGTATTTGCAGAATCGGCGTTTGCGGGAAAAACTGACCGGATGCGGACCACCGCGTTCAGGGCATTTTCTTCTACCGACGCGGCATAGGCATTTCCGGGTAAGCAAAGAAGAACGATCACGAAAACCATCCATCCTGATCTTTTCATAGCGCACCTCGAATCAACAAAAAACCCCACAAGGATACAGAAGCGGGGTTTTTCAGGCCTATTCATTTTTCCCTCCTGTCCAGCGGGCACGGGACGGAATGGGTCAACGGCTGTTTTGATACAGACTTTAGCGAAATGATTATCGATGATTCAAACTATATGGAGGGGCTTATTGGTTGTCAAGCACGATTTAGAGAGCAGCCTCTGGCGGAACGGCTTAAAATGCAAATGGCTTCTGCTTCATCACGCGCCGCGTCAGCGGTCATGCGATTGCAAGGCTTCATCGGTTCGTGTATTTGCGATACTGCCTGGAAAGCAGATCCAGGCTTCGCTCAGTACCGTGGGCGGGAAGAAACAGCCTGCAGCCGGTTCCGGCCAGCAGCCCCCAGCTTTTGACCATCCGGGGAAGATCCTGCCCGAAGGGGGTGAGGACCGAGCCCGGGAATATCCCGAAAAGGGCATCCCCCACAATGGCGATTTCGTTGTCGATGATGACGCACATCGAGCCCTGGGTATGGCCGGGGGTATGGAGGACACGGCCTTTTATGCCCAGCGGCGCGAGGTTGAATTCTTCATCCAGAAGCAGATCGGGTGTTACAGCCTGGTAGGGAAATATCTTATCTATCCGGTGCGCGACCAGGCGGGCGAGGAATCGGGTGGGGGCAAGGGTTCCCGCGACCAAAGGATTTCGCCCTCTGCCGAGAAATCCTGCTTCGCTTTGGTGGACCAGGATCAGAAGGCCGAAATGTCTTTTTAGGTGAGCGGCGTTTTCGGCATGATCGAAGTGGGTATGGGTGAGGATAAGGTAATCGATGGTTTTTATACCGACCTTGTGAATCCTATAGAGCAAAGTATCAAACTTGCTCCTGCGGCCCGTATCGACCAGGGCGGTATGGTATCCATCCCGGATCAGAAAGGAATTGCTACGACCTCCCAGCAATTGATGGATGCCGACCCCATTTTCCGTCTGCCACGTTTTCATAGCACCTATTCAGGCTCTGATCGTCACGATTCGCCGGAGCTATGATCCCCCATAAGCCCTTACAGGGTCCCGTCAAGGGCCTCTGCGAGTTCCTGTTTGCAGGCCCGGCAGCGTATGGCCCCTCTGAAAAGCGGCTTTCCGCAGGCAGGGCAGTGGTAGCGCTCCAGCTCCGAGCGGGCCCACTCCACGCTGCCCTTTTCGTCGCCGAGCTCGGCCGCCTTTGCCCGCCACAGGGGGATCGCCCTTTTCATCACCCGCAGACCCGTGGCCAGACCGAACTTTTCTATCCGGTCGCACGGCCAGAGGCCGCACTGATGGCAGGAGTAATACCCTTTCCCCCGGACGCAATTCCGGATCTCGCATATCGTGCAATAGCCGTAGAGCTTCTTTGCCGGATCGGATTGCATGCAGCCGTGGCATTGCGTCTCTTCCGGCTTTGTCCCATAGAGATTCCCCATTACTGCCTTGAATTTTTCGTTCTTGTCCCGCGTTGCGATATAGACCCCGCAGGCACCGCAATACAGGCCGCACGGCGCCATCAGCCCCTTGTCCTTGATTTCCTCTTCTGTCCAGCCTTCCATCGCGGTCGACCTCCTGTCTGAAATTGAAATGGCCTCCTACCCCCCGGCAACCGGCGGAAAGAGGGCGACCTCGTCTCCATCGGCGAGGTCGGTGTCGAGATGCCTGAGTGACGAGATGTTCCGTCCGTTCTTGAGGACCAGGATATAGGGCTTCAACCCCCCGGCCGCATCGAAGAGCTTTTCACTGAGCAAGGGGCTTTCCCGGCAGAGGCCTCTCAGGAGCGTCCCCACCGACGCCCCCTCGGGAAGGGATATCTCCTTTTCCCTGGCCCCGATGATTTCCGGAAGCCCGGCAAATGACTTCAAGAGGATCTTCATGGTTTCTCCCTGGATGTACGGCACCCATCCGCCTGATCATACCACCCGGCGGCAGGTCCGCGCCAGATGTCGGGAGTATCCGTAACTCCCCTTCAGGATCGATCCGGTATAGGATGAGACATCGGCCTTCTTCTCGATAAGGGCGGTATAGAGCCCTTCGTTTTTCGTCTCCCCCACGACGATGAGCCCCTTGAGGCTACCCTGGTCCAGAACGGTTTTGCGGTAGAAGTCCGCCCCTTCCAGCGTTTGGATCTGATAGCCCTTCTCCGCGCGCCCCGCGCCGGCGGCGAAAATCGAGATGCCGAACACGTTCATGATGTTCCTGCCAAGGCTCCCCGGATAGGCTGCCGGAATTCCGGCCATGCTGAGGCCTGCCACACGTCCCTGCTCCACAGCGACAGGCCACAGGGCATTGACGCGCGGCTCCCCGGAGACAAGATCCCTGGTTTGGGCCGCATCACCAGCCGCATAGATTCCGGGGATGTTCGTCTCCTGATGCTCGTTGACGATGACTCCCTCTGCAGTGGCGATGCCGCTTCCTGCAAGAAACGACAGAGCCGGCTCTACCCCCTTTCCGAAGATCACCAGATCGCACATCCGGCTTATGCCGGAGCGGAGCGAAATCTCGCCGTTGTCGCGGATGGCGGTGATGTCGTCACCGGTCAGGATTTCGATCCCCGCCTCAGAGAGCCTGCCGGCGACCAGCGCCGCGGCACCCGGATCCAGCATCGTGGAGAGGATCCTGCTGGAGGAGACGACAAAGATGAGCGAAACCCCAAGCTGCGCGAGGGCATCGCCCGTCTCCATCCCGACCGGTCCCGCACCGGCGATAACGGCGCGGCCGGTTTTCCCTTTGATCCGCTTCCTGATCCTGTCGATGTCGGGCAGGTCGCGGACCGTCATGACAAAGGGAAGATCGGCCCCCGGGATCCGCGGGATCTTGGGTGAGGCGCCGCTGGCGACAAGGAGGCGGTCAAAGGGGAAGCGCTCGCCGGTGGCTGTTTCAACCTCCCGACGCTCCGTCAGGATCCGGACCGCTTCCTGCTCCAGGAGGATATCGACCCCCGGCGGCGGGGTGAGGAATAGATCCTTCTCCTCGATCCTGCCTGCCAGCAGATAGGGCAATGCCATCTTGGCATAGGGTGGAAAGGCCTCCCTGCAGAGCAGGGTCACGTGGGCCGACGCATCCGCCTGCCGGAGCGTCGCCGCCGCGCTGAGCGCGGCAGGTCCGCCTCCGATGATGACGTGCTTCATGAAGATCCCCCTGGGCCCCCACCGCGGGTTTTGTCCCGGGGCGGGGGCCGGTCAAGCAATATTTCAGAGTCCCAGTTCCGCCTTCTTCTTCTGCGTGGGGACGCCCTCCTTGCTCCACCCGCGCAGGGTGTAGTATTCCGGGAGCATCTGATCGAGCTTGTTCACCCCGCCTTTGCAGGGTCCTGCAGGCAGGGGGTCCTTCAGCATGCGCGGGGGCAGGGTGTCGTCCTTGGCCGTCAGCCCCGAGGACAGGTTGAAGAGCCGCTCCATGTTCCAGATCCGGTCACCTGCCTGCATAAAGGCATCCGTGGTGTAGGGAACGCCCGTCGCGGCGCTCAGGAGCGCCGCCAGCTCGTCGGCGCCGAGCCCGAAGGTGGAAAAGAGGCAGGCCCCTGTGGAATCGAGCGCGGCGGTCAGATTCTGGAAGGTGATCGTCCACTGTGCCTTCCCTTCGGTGGTGAGGTTGTCGATCTTCACGGGATTGCCGAGGATCTCCACCGCCGTCATGTAGCCGCGGACATGGCAGCCGCCGCGGTTGCTGGTCGCGTAGTTCAGACCGATCCCCTGGACGGCGCGCGGATCGTAAGCCGGCATCTCCTGCTTCTTCGCCGACATCGAATATTCGGGATGGCCGTAGCTCTCGGCAAGCCGATAGCTGCCCAGGGCCAGCTTCTTCCCGAATCCCTCGCCGGTGCCGGTCTTGCGGGTCATCTCCACCATCGCCTCGGCGTTGCCGAAGTTCAGCGCGACTCCGCCGGTATCCTTGGCGGTGATGACCCCGTCCTCGAACAGGTCCATCGCGCAGGCGATCGCGGTCCCCATGGCGATGGCGTCCATGCCGTACTCGTTGCAAAGGTAGTGCGCCTTGGTGACCGCGTCCAGATCGTCCACCCCGCAGTCAGGCCCGAAGGCCCAAGCGGTTTCGTACTCGGGCCCCTCCCCGATCCCGGCGTATTTGGGATTCGTTATCCGGGTGGCCCTGCCGCAGCTGATGATGCAGGAGAAACAGCCCCGCGGCCGGACGAGTATGTTCTTGGTCAGGGATTCGCCGCCCACGTTGTTGGCCGTGGCAAAAACCCCCTCGCGGAAGTTCCGGGTGGGGAGCCCGCCGCTTTCGTTCATGATGTTGATCAGGACATCGGTCCCGTACAGCTTGAGGCCGCCCCCTCCCACCGGATGCTTCCTGATCATCTCCGTGGCCTTGAGCATCGCCTCGCGGAATGCGTTTATGTCCGCCACGCGGACCGCTCCGGTCCCGCGGACGACAACGGCTTTGAGGTTCTTGGAGCCCATGACGGCTCCCACCCCAGTCCGGCCTGCCGCGCGGTTGCACTCGTTCATCACGTTGGCGAACAGGACCATCCGCTCCCCTGCCGGTCCGATGCAGGCGACGGACGCCTCTTCGTCCGTGGCCGCGCGGAGCGCCTCGGTCGTCTCCGGCACGGGCTTTCCCCAGATGCCCGACGCGTCCCGGATCTCAACGACGGCATCGTTGATCCAGAGGTAGACCGGCTTTTTCGCCTTGCCTTCGACGACGATCAGGTCGTATCCCGCGTACTTCATCATCGGGCCGAAGACGCCGCCGGAACTGGAGGCCGCGATCGTGCCGCCGAGGGGTCCTTTGGTCACTACGTTGTAGTGGCCGGCGGACGGGGCATTCGTGCCCGAGAGGGGGCCGGATGCGAAGATGAGTTTATTGTCCGGGCCCAGGGGATCGATTTTCGGATCGATCTCGTCGGACAGGATGCGGCTCCCCAGGCCCCGGGCGCCGATGTACTCCCTGGCCAGCTTCGGATCCAGCGCCTCTTTCTGGATGGACCCGTCGGTCAGATTGACACGTAATATCGTACCTATCCATCCGTACATGTCACCTCACCTCCTCGAAGGTTTTTTTGAAGCCGGCCGCCGCCGCCTTCTTGCGCGCCCGGGCGGCATCGGTTTCATCCACGTATTCGATGGCGGCAGTGGGGCAGAAGGCCACGCACTGCGGATCGCCGTCGCACAGGTCGCATTTCACGATCCGGCGCTTCTGTGTTTCGTAAACGACCGCCCCGAAGGGGCAGGCCATGGTGCACATCCGGCAGCCGATGCATTTGGTGTCATCCCAGGCAACCCGGCTGGCGACCGGCTCGTCGTGCATGGCGCTGGTGGGACAGACCGCCACGCAGGGGGCGTCGTCGCACTGCTGGCAGACGGTCGGCATGGAGAATCCCTCCATCTCCCAGGTGGCGACCTTGACCCGGGAGGTGTGGGGCCGAAACTCGCCGTCATGGTAAAAGGAGCATGACAGGGCGCAGTTCTGACAGCCTGTGCAGCGGTCGGGATAGATCATCAACATCTTGGTCATGGCTCTTCCTCCTTTGCGTATCACAGGTTCATACCCTTATTTCCGGAAGCGCTTTTCCGGTACCGACGAAACCACCCCCTTTTTCATAGCGGCAACATTCTTTTAAAAGGACCGGGAAAGGGGCCTTATTTGGCTGCCTTGAAAGCCACCTCCCCCTTCACGGTCGAGGGGCTCTCATAGAACTCCAGGTATTTCTGGTTCCCTTCCGGGGTATCCGGATGGTCCGGGCCCCGCCACCACTTGTCGGCAAGGAAGTTCTTCTTTGCCAGTTCCCAGATCTCCGGTGCGGCGGGCACATCCTTGACTTCCCATTTGAGTCCCTTCGGGGTCATGTCGTAGACAGTGTACCGCATCGGATAGGTGGAAAGGGAAGGGTGGATGAAGTAGAAGGCTCCGTCGGCCTCCCGGGTGCGGGTGGAGATGTGGTGGTGGCCGGAGAACACGGCCTTGACGCCGTATTTCTTCAGCAAGGCCTTGACGTCATCGGCATTGTCCATCATGAACCACCCCCAGGAATTGTGGTTCGTCTTGTCGCCTTCACTCCAGGCCATCAGGTTGTGATGGACCAGGACGAGCATTGTCTTTTTCTGGTTCTTCTTCAGGGTCGCCTCAAGCCACCGCATCTGGGCGGGATCGATCACTCCGCCGAAGTCGTTCAGGCCCGCCTCAGGCACAAAGACCTGGGCGCGCGAAGAGTCGAGATTGATCAGGACCAGGTCCTTGGCGACCTCCTGACTGTAATAAGTCATTCCGGGCACCATGCCTCCTGACTTGCCGATGAATGCGCCGGCCACGGTGTACTTGGAAAGGGTGATCGGCTGGTCCTTCTTTTCATGCGGGACGCGGCTGAGGTCGTGATTCCCGAGGGTGACGAAGTAGGGGACCTTCAGGCCGTCGAGGATCCTGCGCAGCGCGTCGATGTTCCAGGGCTCCGCGTCCTGAGTGAGGTCGCCCGACACCATGACGAACTTCACATCCGGGATCTTGTTGATCTCCGCTACCGTGCTTTCCGTGAGCGCCTGAGACTTCAGCCCCAGCTTGAAGCCGTCGGAAACCCCTTTCTGCTGAGGGATGGAGATATGGGGATCGGAAATGACGACAAACTTCACCTTGTCAAAGGCAAAACCGGAATTGAAGGATAACAGAATCAACAGGAACATCCCGGCCAAACCCATCCATCCGAATCGTTTCATATACGACCTCCTTTCGTTTTGAGTAATTGATGTATATCTTGAGAAACACATTCTATCTAAAAGATATCTATAGGAGATTTCCAATATAAATTACTAGAAGAAGGGGAGGGGGCTTGCACCCCCTCCGCGGTAAAAGCTGACATCATGGGAGAAACAGATCCTCTTCACTCTTCACGGTACTTGAATGAGAGGTTCAATCTCACCCGGAAGGCGGTGATCTTTCCTGCTTCGATCTGAACGTCCTGCCTGACGACCTCGGCGATCCTCAGCTCGTCCAGCGATTTTGCCGCCGTTGCCAGGGCGCTCCTGGCGGCATCCTCCCAGGACTTTGGACTGGTTCCTACGATTTCGACGATTTTATAAACGGACATGGCTTTTCTCCTTTCGTTCAATGGTCAAGATGCATCTGATGATCCGCCGTAGACGCCGAAACACAAAACCCCGCCTCTTTCGAGAAACGGGGTTTCAATCTTCAGTCCATAGCAGTCCCCTGCAAAAAGGGGTTATGGGATAGGTTAACCTGTCGATGCCTTATTCGATCATGATCTTCTGTGCCTCTAACCCGAAAAAAAGTCAAGGGGCGGTTTCATCAAGCAAGCTTTATACTTCCCAACTCAACCATATCTTTGTGTTCTATCTCGCCGTACAGGGTAATCACTTCCTTCACAGGGCCGTGGATTTCGCCTTTTGCCTCGATTTCATATTCGTGAAGCGGGGCATAGGCCTCGATTCCCTTTGCCTGAGGATTCACCGTTTCCTTTGGGCCCCGTCCCTTTTCAATGCGAAGTCCTGAGGGAAGAGACCCGAAAATGGTCTTTAACTCCATCCCCAGATTCCGGGAATAGGCATGATAGCTGAACTCGAAGGAGGCTTCGGTAATTTCTTTTACCGAAACAATTTTCAAATCGTTGTACAGGCCTCTGTTTTCGATCGCCTTGCGGATCAGCTCGTGCAATCCGGCACCGACGATCAGGCTGATCCGGTTCCCTCTGGCGCCGATCAAACGGAGCAATTGTCCGAACTTGCTTTCATTTTCGATGTGATGCTCCGCTTCGAAGATCGCTTCCCCCTGTATCCCGCTCCCTTCGAGAAAACCCAGGACAAATCCTTTCATGAGATCGAAGGATCCTTCAAAAACGACTTCATTGTATTTTTTATTCATTTCCATGACCTTTCTTCGGGTGTGGTTGGATGATTCGCCGTTCGCAGGGCCGGGGAGAAAGCATAGGAGATGCATCCATCCCTGTCAATCGATTTTTCTATCCCGAATTGCCTCAAATAAAATGTTACCGAAGGAGGTAGTAAAAAGGGATCGTTGACTCATAATTCGATGTTACCGAGCATCGGCTTCCAAAAGGAGGGATAATTATGAGTCCACGGTCCAAAC
>Ga0172371_10000184_pt1 | contig 89657 bp, 97 predicted proteins | sample Lak12m_FD_114543 | JGI IMG/M metagenome (GOLD analysis project Ga0172371, IMG submission 114543) | Freshwater microbial communities from Kabuno Bay, South-Kivu, Congo - kab_022012_12m | ecosystem: Environmental > Aquatic > Freshwater > Lake | place: Democratic Republic of the Congo: South-Kivu...
ATCACGTCGAAGAGGCCCTATGCAACGGGTTAACAGACCTCAACAGCAAACCGGACCAACTTCGGTCTCTAACCAATTTTTCTTATCTCCAAGTTCCTTCTTAAATTGCGAAATGGTATTACAAGGTATCATTCAACCATGGCTCAACTGAAATCCTGGTGACTCGAAAAACAAAACCCACCGAGTCCGACCGAGACCCGTGTGGGCAAGATTCTGAACATTTTCTGAACAAACCGGCTTTATGCCGGAAACGATCAACAGGCTAACTATTCGATTTTATGGCGGGAGCGACGAGACTCGAACTCGCGACCCGCGGCGTGACAGGCCTTGGGGAAATGTAATGATACCAGAATGTTACACATAACCACGAGAAGTTTTCGGGTCGGTACAACTTCGTGGGATCTTATACGATTCGGTACGACCTGCAAACCGGGTCGCGTGATCCGATTCCGAAAAGTGCCGACTTCTCTTCTCTGCCACTGGATTGCGGACATTTGCCATTCGGCTCACTGGAGCCTTGCTTGACCGCCTGACCCACAGGGTCCATATCATCGAAGCCAATGGAGAGAGTTACCGACTGATACAGGCCAAGAAACGAGCCTCTCGCCGATCCAATCACATACACCCAGTTACTTGAAAGGAGGAATAATTTGACTATCGCCTAGGCAAGAGGCCAATCATGCAACGAGTGCCGCACTTTTCCACCGGCACCCTCCGCACTTTTCAGCCGGCGTCTCCATCATCTCCTCTTGCCGGAAAATCAGTATCACCTTCGACTCCGTAAAGCCTGCACATCACCTCGTCCCGCGAAGTGGAATTCCCCACACGGAATCTGCATCCACCTCCGCATGTGTCAGCGTATTCGCATTTTCCGCAGAGGGTAAGGTCGATTGGAATGTGTTCTACCTTCGCCCATGCTTCCGCCAATCCGTCTGCCATGTGCCCGTAGCATTTCTGAGGATAAAGGCCACAGCGAACAATTTCTCCTGAAGGAAGAACTGCCGCCAAATGCCTCCCGCATGTCCATCCTGGAGATGTTCCGTGATACGACCCTCCGAAGCCGAAGGACATGGACTTGGCAGCGTCTTCGAAACTCACAGCCAGATCAGGATTCGATGCCCACCTGCCGGCAAAGCACGGGTAGTCGATGCTCCACTCCCGAACTTCCAACTTGCTGATCAATTCGCTGAGGCCTTTAAATTCATTGAGGTTGCCCCGATGAACCATCGTTGCCACTGACAAATCCAGTCCCGCATTCAGCACGGCATGCATGGCCCTCATCGCTTTTTCAAAAGACCCCTTTCCTCGGATCATGTCGTGGCCCTGCTCAAGGCCGTCAAGGCTGATCTGAACTTCATGAAAGCGGAGACTTGAGGATGCCTTGTCGTCAAGGGTGAGGCCGTTACTCAGGAGGACTGCTCGAATGGGGAAATCGCGCAGCATGTCGTTGAGCCTCTGAAAGTGAGGGTACAAGGTAGGTTCACCGCCGGAGACCAGTATCCGAAGGCCCTGCATGTGACTGAATTGCTCAAGAAGAGGCCTCAGAAGGGCAGCAGGAAAATCGGTGTTGCTCGCTTCTCCAAGGTAGCAGTGTGCGCACGACAGATTACATCGATAGGTTACCAGCCATTCCAGGTACCTCAAGGACGGGACCGGCGAGCAGTCCATGTATCTCTGCATTGGCGAACTTCCCGAGCTAAACTGAAGCAAATCCTCAGCCACTGCAAAGGCGAGAAATGCGGGTTCGGGTTCGAGCTCTGCTACCGTGTGCTGCCCGTCACAGCGAAGGAGCATGTCAAAAGCTTCAGAATTTACCTCGTACAGTTCATCATGGCTCACGTGATAGAGATAGTATTCTTCCAAGCTCTTGGTTGCGCATCTAGGAGTAAGGCAGAGTGCATTCTCCCAATTGCGGTCGATGAGGTTGGCTCCCCGAATCGCCTCCTCTGAAAGCGTCTCTTGCTTGAGAAGCCCGGAGATAAGTACGAGACCTCCGCACGGCAAGCAGTCTCTTGGCGGATGTAACGAGGTGAAGTCGCAGCCATCCACGAGAAAAGGACATGCCTCGCACACCTGCTCTCTGAGAAAAGACCGCTCGAACTCTTGGTCAAAGGAATCCTCGGCAGCAAGTGAAGGGGAATCAGAACTCTTCGAAAACAGAACCGAGGCTAGTGAATAGCCTCGGCATCTATCTTCTTCGGTGGAATTGGGTTTGTAATACCTGCAGTGCGTACGGCAAATCCAATCTTCCTGATTTGACAACTTGAGTTCACCTCTCACTCGGAAGCTTGGGTCGGCCGCAAAAAAAACCTAGCAGGAACTCTTGCACTTGCACATGCCTTTTGTCATTCGCACCACTTTCTTGATTGTCATGAAAGCCTCCCTTGTGCTTTAATACTTGGCCCACGATCTCCGATCTCGGTACCTGTGTCAATGCCGCTATCGGGGGAGAGAAAGAAAAAAGAGCGAAATGCCACGATGGTGCGTGTCGTGCTACCTGGATGTTACGCTGACTCCGGAAGTGGCACAGTGTGGCACAAAACCGATTGGAATGCGACGCGGCCGTGCCGCTACGCGCACGTTCAAGAAACTGGGGGGAGGAGAGGAAGCAGTGAAGCCATTTGATGTAAGGACCCTAGCCTCGGGCAAGGGGGGAGAATATGTACTGGGAATGACGGACCTCGGCACTCACGCGTGTTATCTGATCTACGGGACACTGAAGCCAGGTGAGCAGGGTCGACAGGTCAAACCAGGTCACGGTCATGAAGAAATACTGTGTGCTGTTTCGGGGAAGCTGCTGATTCATGCGCCGGGAAGCACCTTAACTCTTGAAAGCGGTCACGCCGTTCACGTTTTGGAAGACCAATCCTTCGAAATATCGAACCCCGGAGAAGGCGAGGTCGTCTACGTGATGGCCGGGGGGCACGTTCGGCCTCACCATTGAAAAGTGAATCCTTATACCGAACGACCTAAATGGATCCATCTGAAAAAATCCGATAAGGCCTCGAGAGACAATTCTGAGACGGGGAGAGACCCTGCGGCATACTCTCGTTTAAAGCTTCTCCGCACCCGCATAGAATGTTGTTTTTGCAACTTATCTTTACTGGGGGGCGAATCTCAGACCCTCGGAATAATCTCTTGCCAGTTTCAAGCATTGACTGGAAGTCGAACTGTGAGGTACTATTGATTCGATAGAGGTGACCGTTGCCTTAAGCCGGTCGGTGTGAATCGTGAGCCTGAGTCAAGGAGCCCAATGAATCTGGTCTCCTTTCAACCGGATCGAGGTCGGGGCTACCTGTTGTTCCGTAAATGGAGCTCTTTTACATGAGCTTTCCATCAATAGAGACGAGGAGGGACGGTCATGCATGTAAGAGACTACTGTGACAACGTTTCTGCAGAGCTCACGGGCTGGAAGGTCAAGATGTACGACGTCATGAGCAAGCTCGAGAAGGTTCCAAGCGGGGATAAGGAGAAACTCCAGCCTTATTTGAACGACATTCACATGATCTTGGAATCCCTGAACGATCGTATTGCGCAGCTCAGAACAGAGTGCCCTGTTTCATGGGATCCCCAGAAAAAGGAAGTTGATGAAGTCCTCGGCAAGATTCAAACAAGATGGGATGAGGTTTCAGCCAACATACCATGGTAGAAAAGGCCGATTAAGAATCCCGTTGGCTGCCCCCACCTCTTAGGAGATGGTCCTAGGGATTTTCAATTCTTAGAAGGCTTGCAGCCCGCGGCCAGCCAACGGCCCGAAGTCGAAGCGATCAGATGGACCAAACGGGGGCCAATCAACCTGCTGAATAAGTATGGAGCGGGAGCCTCCGAACGCGCCTGCCGGTGCCGGCGAATATTGCGTTTGTCACAGCGGGAGCTATTCCTGGAACAGACACCTCTCCTATTCCCGAGGGAGGCCGGGAACTCGGGACCATGATAACCTGGACCTTCGGCATTTCCTCCATTCTAAGCACGGGGAAGGAGTCCAAATTGGTCTGTTCGACACGACCGTTGTGAATGGTCACCTCGCTTTTCAGCGTGGCGGTCAACCCGTAGGCTATTCCTCCGGCAATTTGAGCTTCAGCGATCCCCGGATTGATGACGATCCCGCAATCAACGGCACATACGACTCGGTGCACTCTTATTCTTCCACTATGTTCCACGGAAACCTCAGCGACAGTAGCCACGGCTGTTCCGTGGAAATCATGAACGGACAAGCCGCGCGAAATACCTTCCGGAGACGGCGTCCCCCACCCTGCACGGTCTGCAGCCGTCGCCAGAACTCGGCTAAGTTCGGGAGAATTTCGTAGCAGCTCTAGGCGGAGATCCAGAGGGTCATGCCCGCCTGCGTTCGCTAGTTCGTCAAGGAACGACTCCACAGCGAACGTGTTCGTTGAAACGTCAACTGCTCTCCACGGGCCTACGGGAATCCCGGGATCATCCCTCACGTATTCGACTCGAACGTTATTGAGTGAATAGGCTATGCCTGCAGCACCTTCGCCTGCAAGTTTCGGAGTGATGAAGTTCTTTACGAAGATGCTGCCTGGCCTAGCCAGAGCGCTTCTGAGCGACTTCGGCATCCAATCGGGAAATACCGCAGGGATGGCTTCCTCAAGAAATCGTTCAAAGGTCGGAGGTCCAACTATTCGATGGAACCAAGCCAGCGGGAGCCCCTTCTTGTTGAGGCAGGCCCTCATGAGATGATACGAGGCCGGCCGAAAGAAATCGTTCCGCATGTCCTCTTCTCTGGTCCAGAGAACTTTTACCGGCTTTCCGATTGCTTTGGATATCGTAACCGCCTCGGCCACCAGGTCTGGACCGCGCCTACCGAACGCCCCTCCCATAAAGGTCGTGTGAACGTGAACCTTGGAAACGGGCAACCGCGCAATACGGGCTGCCGTGAACTGTGCCATACCCTGCGTCTGGGTGGGGGCCCACACATCGCAGCGGTGAGGCTGAACATAGGCTGTGCAATTCATTGGTTCTGCACATGCATGAGCCTGAAAGGGCAGCTCGTACGCTGCCTCGATGATTTTGTCTGCGCGTGAGATCTCTCGAAGAGCGTTTCCTTCATTACGAAGAATCCTGCCGCGACGCTCCACTAGGTTTCTCCAGTGTTCCCACAAATCCTCCGAACTCAAATCCAAGGCCGTCTTTTTTTCCCACGAGGCTTTGATCGCCTTGGCTCCCCGCAAGGCCTGCCAGAATGAGTCAGCCACGACAGCCAAACCGCTGGGAATGGGTAGCACGTGACGAACTCCCGGTAAACTCAAGGCCGGGCTTGGGTCAAACGACTTCAGGGTTCCCCCAATCATGGGTGCATGGATCACGGTGGCTACGAGCAAGTCGGGAATCTGGACATCAATGCCGAAGACCGCCAAACCACAAGTCTTCTCGGGAGTGTCCAACCGAGAAACCCTCTTCCCCACAATGGTGAAGCTTTCCTGACTCTTTAGCTGAGGTGCGGGAACCTTGCTCAGCTTAGCCGCCTCTCCCACGAGTTCTCCATAGGTCACTTTTAGCTCGGTAGGGAGGTGGAGAACGCTCCCACTTGAGGCGCGACACTCAGACACCGGGACCCCCCATGTGAGGGCCGCTGCGGTAACCAGCATCTGGCGAGTCTGTGCGGCAGCCTTTCTCAAAGCCTGCCACGATGAACTGATGCTTGTGCTGCCGGCCGTCATCTGTGAACCCATGACCGGGTTCTTGTACACCCTGGCCGCAGGGGCGTTTTCAGCTTTCACCGTATTCCAATCCACCTCGAGTTCCTCGGCCACAACCTGACTCAAAGCGGTGAGAACCCCCTGTCCCATTTCAGAATTGCCCACAATGACGGTGACCGTGTTGTCCCGGGATATACGAATCCATGCATTCGGCTCAAACAAGACGTTTTCTTTATCCGTAATGGGATTCTTTCGCCCGGATGACGACAAAATCTGCAGAGAACATCCGATGACGAGACCTGCTTCTCCGACGATGCACTGCAGAGTTTGACTGGCAGCTAATTCCTTGAGGAAGGTTTCAGGCATCAGGTGTCCTCCGCTGCTCGGCGGATCGCTCGTTTGATCCGCTCGTATGTACCGCAACGGCATAACACTCCGGACATCCAAGCGTCTATTTGGTCCTCAGTCGGCCTTGGGAATTTGATAAGGAGTGCGGCGGCAGTCATGATCTGCCCCGGTTGACAATAACCGCATTGGGGAACGTCTTCTTCAATCCACATCTGCTTCAGGCGCTCGCCTAAAACTCCGTCTAGTCCCTCGATGGTAATGACCTCCCGGTCGCCGACCTCTCCTACCGGTAGCAAACAGGAGTGGGTCGGCACCACTCCAACATGAACCGTACAAGCTCCGCACGAGCCTATTCCGCAACCGAATTTGGTACCAGTCAGTTTCAAGCTCTCCCGAAGGACCCAGAGAAGCGGAGTATCCGAATCAATATCCAGCTCGTAGAGCTTATTGTTGACTTTAAGGTCCATTAGTCATCACTCCAAGTCCAGAATGATTCACCCATTCTTGATGATGCAAGGGGTTTCCGGGCGAATTGATTCTTACGAACTCACTGGGCCATTGCTCCTAGGTCGCTGCGTCGCGGTACATGAACACGTATTGCCCGTCATTGATATCCACCGACAGGGAGGCCCCCCGAGTCGCAGCGTACTTCACCCAACTGGGCGTATCTCCCTCTCCTCAGCAGATCGCAGGGGAATGTGTCCGGGTTTTTCTGTGGAACCACGCCAACAAGAAAGGGGTCGCCAGCACTTCTCCGGCTCTCTCGTCCGCCATTTTCTTGGCGTCGGTGAAATCGGGTTGCACTTCCTGTACCCGAATTTCAACGAGGCCGACGAGCATGTCCTTCTTAACCGGCCTTGGGTCCATCATAAGCGTCTTCTCTTTCGTCCACTTCTTGTCCTGATAACGATCTTCACTTGCCTGAGAACTCCTGGATGATGGTCTCCATTCGTCTCCGGTTGACTCCGAAATCATGATAGCCGAGACGAGAAGCCGACCGAAAATGGATTAACTGCGCCGCGTCGTCGAATTCGAATTCCACGTCGTCGACAAACGAGAAGAATGCGGAACGGACTTCCACTTTCAGGCAATTGCCGCTATCCTCAACAACGGAAACTCTTGGGAGAGCCCGAACGATTCCCACAAGTCTCTTTCGAGCATCCTCGCTGGAACCCTGGTATTGGATAGGAGTCATCCTTCGAGGTCCTGCCGGAGCTCGTGAGGAAACACAGTTCGGTGTATCCGGACATTGACGAATCAGGAATTTTCGGGACTCCGACCCCTCTGGCGGCGCACCCTCGACCACCATGGCACCCAAGACGAAACCGAGCACTACAAAGGGAAGGATCACAGTGTGTCTCCTTTAGAACCAGCTTCTGATCCTGGATCTTGTGCGGCATAATCTAGGCCTGTGAGCTTATGCAGGCAAGCACAGCAACCCTATCGTTCCGTTCAAGGCTATGATAGCATGCGGCTGAGGAATACGACAGACGCTTCGGCCGACCAGGGCAGAGTATGAACACAGTCCTGTTCGATCCTGCGTTCTGGTCAGTGCGAAGTCAGAGAAGGTCATTCGACTGTTCCCGTTGCTCGATCCTCCGGGGATGATTATTCTGCAATAACAATCAACTCCTCGGAGCACGGTGCTGCCAGGAGGCCCAGGGGAGAACTATAAGGAGGTAAATCATGGATCTTGGCGACTACTTTGACAATACGAAAGGTTACGGCGTGCTTGCCACTGCCGATTCCGCCGGAAAGGTCAACGCAGCGGTGTATGCCAGACCTCATTTCTTCGACGAGAACACCATCGCATTCATAATGCGGGAGCGGCTCACGCATGCGAATCTCCAGACAAACCCCCATGCAACCTACCTGTTCATACAGTCCGGACCGGGATACGCGGGCAAGAGGCTCTACCTGACCAAGCTTCGTGAGGAAACGAACGACGAGCTGATAGCCGATATTTGTCGCCGATGCGACTATTCCGCGTTCACGGAGCAGCTCACCCGGCATGTCGTCTTTTTCACCATAGACAAGGTCTTACCCCTTATCGGCAGCGGAAGTTGACGATGTGACACTAGATCCTGAGCCTTGCGTGCACCTTTTTCCATGGTCGGCGCCGGCAACTGGTATGATGGATGGCCTACAGGGCTTAAGTTGGGTGTCGTGGAGAACAGTATGGATCAATCCTATGATTACGACGTGATTGTCGTAGGCGCGGGCATCGCAGGCATGGTCTCTGCCGTTACGGCCAACGGTCTCGGAAAACGTGTGGCGGTTGTTGAAAAACGGAAAGTTGGTGGGAACTGCACCAATTACACCTGTATTCCCAGCAAGACCCTCATTCGCCTGAGCCACACGAACCGTGAGATTAGCAGACTTGCCTCTCTTGGCCTGCTGGCCGGCGACAGGCCAACCGTTGACGGCCGCAACGTGATGGCGCACATACGTTCTGTCGTGAAGAGGGCCTATGAGAAGGACGTTCCTGAGACTTTTGAAGAGATCGGGATCACCATGGTCTCCGGGACAGCAGCGTTCATTGACCGGCACCACATAGAGGTGAACGGCCGAACCTTTTCGACAGAGAGCTTCATCATCGCTGTGGGGACCCGGCCTCTGATTCCCCCTATCTCCGGAATCACCGACATAGACTTCCTGACGAACGAGACGCTGTACGACCTGGACGACCTGCCCAAATCGCTCATCATCCTCGGCGGAGGGGTGGATGGTCTCGAGTATGGGTCTGCCTTCGGGCGACTGGGGGTGGAAACCACCGTGGTGGAGATGGGAGCCAGACTTCTCCCTGGGGCAGACCGTGAGCTGGTCAATCACTTGCTGCGGACGCTCCAGGCAGATGGCATCGGATTGATGCCGGGAACTAAGGCGAAGAGCTTGAGGAACCACCAAGGCAACGTCGTCTTGACCTATGAGAACGCCGCCGGCGGTGTAGGAGAAATCCAAGCGGACCGGGTTCTCGTTGCTCTTGGCAGGAGGCCGGATCTTGATGAGCTAGCCCTGGACAAGGCCGGTGTGAATTGTACTCCGAGGGGTATCATTGCCGACAAGACCCTCCAAACGTCCGCTTCCAATATCTACGCGTGTGGAGACATCGTGGGTCCTGACCAGTTAGCCACAATGGCTGAGTATCAGGGAATCGTCGCGGCCACGAACGCCGTTCTTCCGGTGAAACAAAAGGTGGATTACCGGAACAGCGTGTACGTGATCTTTACCGAGCCTACTCTGGCCTTTTTGGGACTCACGGAAGCACAAGCCCACGCGAAGCACGGACATAAGCTGAAGGTGTACAGGTTTGACTATGCAAGCATGCGCCGGGCATTGATAGACGGAACCACCACAGGGCTGGCCAAATTCCTCTGCGACGGTCGCGGACGACTCATCGGGGCCCACATCCTTGGCGAGGCAGCGGCTGAGGTTATTCACGAGGCCCAAGTGATCAAAGCTTTGGGAAAGCCGTTGCACAGGTTCAATCTGGTGACTCATGCGTACCCCACGTATGCCCAGGCACTTGTGGGTAGAGCGAGTCAGTTGGCCTTTCTTGACAAGATGGGAAGCAGTTTCCTTGTTGATACGGTGCTTCGAGTCTTTCCGGGTCTTGAAAACAAGCTGAATCTGGCGAGAGACCGGCTGGCGGAAAAGCATCCGGCATGGTCGGAGAATAGGAAGGCAAGGATCGATGTTGTCCTGGAGGCCGAAACCAGCCCTCCCGAACATATCGGGATGAAAGCCGTTTATCTGAATGAAAAGGCCGCCGTTGTCGACCTTCCCGAGGACCTCATGGACCATGATGAGCGGCCTTTGATAGCTGCTTGCGCATGGAACAGAGCCACCAATCCAAAGAACCTGGTTCTCAACTGTGCACAGGTTCGCAGCATCAACGGACTAGGCGCCGTCATGCTGGTGAAGCTGTCGGCTCACGCCGCCAACAAGGTGCAAAGCCTTTCCGCGTTCGGAGTGGGCAAAGACCTTCGTGACATTTTCCGCGTTACGGAGCTTGATCAGGTGATCCAGATTCACGCGAGTCAGAATGATGCGCTCTCGGCTGCAGGGGGGTCTAGGGAGCACTCGCCTGTCAAAGAAGAACAGCAACCGGGCGCCTTAGTGAATTTGACGAGATGGGCAAAGCCTGTTTCCGAGTTGTTTGTACCTGAAATGCCCAAAGAAGCCAGAAATCTCAACGTAAATGGTCTGAGAGCGGTCGGTCCGGTCAATGGGTTCGGCCAGTTATGCCAGAAAGTCTTTCGTCTTCATATCAACGATCCAGTTGTAACACCTGAGCAGGCCGTCACAGCGCTCAAGGAGAATTTCCCGAGCTTTCAACCTCTTTTCAATCGGTTCTACGCTTCTCCTGGGGGCATACGGGCGGGTGAAGTGGTCCTCATTGATTCCATGACTCCCGGGGGACCGGTTTCCACAGGGGTCATGGTCCTGTATGCGGATGACCGCTCCTTCACCTTCAATACGCCTCAAGGCCATCCGGAATGCGGATTCGTGAGCTTCAGTGGGCATGAAGGTAGTTCAGGAACCATCGTAGAGATACTCGGACTGGCCAGAGCCAGCGATCCGGTCTATGAAGCAGCGTTTCGACTAGTCGGCTCCAGGATCCAGACGAGAATATGGACCCATGTGCTCACATCGCTTGCCGTGCATATAGGAGTTCCAGCCGACATTACCTTTGAGCAACACTGCTTGGACAGAGGCCTGAGATGGTCTCAAGCTGCAAACGTCTACTACAACGCCCAGATCAGAACGCTTATTCATGAGCCCAAAAGGTGGTTCCGGAACAAGTGAGAGTCCGTCCCCGAGGTTAGCTGCATGCCGTCTCGAGTAGACTACGATGCCGTGGTGGTGGGCTCCGGTCCTAATGGGCTGGCAGCGGCAATAACCATCGCACGGAGGGGCCGGTCAGTCATCGTCTTGGAAGCAAAGAAAACCATTGGTGGCGGAACACGAACTGAAGAGCTCACCCTGCCCGGCTTTCACCATGACGTGTGCTCGGCGATTCACCCCCTGGCCCTCATGTCCCCGTTCTTTCGTTCACTGGATCTGGTATCCCATGGGCTCGAATGGGTCTATCCGCCAGTGCCTCTTGCACACCCATTGGACGAAGAACCGGCCGTGCTGCTCGAAAGATCGGTGGAAGCATCGGCAGAAGACCTCGGTGAAGACTCAAACCAATATCGTAGGCTCATAGGGCCCGCCGTTCGTGACTGGGACAGGATCGTCCCCGAACTCTTGAAGCCCCTTGGAATTCCTCGGAACCCTTCTCCTCTCATGCGTTTTGCTCCCCGGGCAATGCGGTCCGCTGTGGGCTTGGCGCGGTCCTGGTTCAAAGGAGCTAAAGCCAAAGCCCTTTTTGCAGGGAATTCGGCTCACGCGATCTTTCCGTTGCAGCATCCATCAAGCGCGGGTTTCGGACTCATGCTCTGTATGTCCGGCCATGCCGTCGGCTGGCCCATCGCCCGTCAAGGTTCACAGGCAATAGCAGACGCTCTTGCCTCTTACCTTGTATCGCTTGGGGGTGTGGTCAAGGTTGGAGAATATGTCTCTTCCATGAGTGATCTGCCCAAGACTCGGGCTGTTCTTTTCGATGTTACGCCAAGACAACTCGCTGGGATCGCACGCTCAGCGTTTCCCGCGGACTATCTGGAGCGACTCCAGAGGCACCATTACGGTTCTGGAGTTTTCAAGGTGGATTGGGCCCTCAGTGGCCCCATTCCATGGAGAGATCCCCGTTGCTCACGGGCTGGGACGCTCCATCTCGGCGGCACCCTTGAGGAAATCGCCGCAGCGGAACTCGATGTGTGGCGAGACATCCCTCCCGAAAGGCCATTTGTGCTCATTTCACAGCCCAGTCTTTTCGATTCGACACGCGCTCCCGCAGGCCTTCACACGGCTTGGGGATATTGTCACGTTCCCAACGGGTGCACGGTCGACATGACTCAGCGAATAGAAGACCAGGTGGAGCGCTTTGCACCCGGATTCAGAGGCCTTGTGCTCGCGAAACACACCATGTCGCCATCCGAGATGGAGGCCTACAATCACAACTATATCGGCGGCGACATTGCGGGCGGTGTACAGAGTTTCTGGGAACTCTTTGTACGGCCTTTGGGGCGCTGGAGTGCATATTCCACACCGATGAAAGGCCTTTACATTTGTTCCTCATCGATGCCCCCCGGTGGCGGAGTACATGGAATGTGCGGCCACCTTGCGGCCAAGAAGGCCCTCACGGAAGTCCTCTAGCTTCCTATCGACAGAGATTATCACGGGGTAATCCGCGCTGAACATGAACTCTCGACTCGACGAACCCCGGCTCACGGCTGGAGGTCAAGTGTGACCACGTTCTCAAAGCAGCTGACTACTACATAAGATTCGACATCGACCTTGATCAGAGCCGTGGTGGGGGAGGATAAGAACTCTTCCATGTGAGGTTGCTTTTCCAGGTAGACCCGATCGAGCCTTTCCCTCAGGGATTCGGGGACTTCGCAGGCAGTCCCGATTATCGTCACGGCCATAGCCTCACGGATGTCCGCTACCTCGTTAGACCGGTTGTCAACGAGCAATGCCACACCGGACTTGGCCGTGATGTTCCCGTACTTTCTCGTGGCCCTTGTGGTGGCAAAAAGCATCGTCCGGAGATCACCGGTCTCTGCGAACGCCACCAGGTTCATATACGGGTGATCCTTTTCCTGGGTCGAGAGGACAGCAAACCTTTGGGAAGCCAGAAGAGTTCTCACGTCCGTTTCGAGTTTGATTGCTTCCTTCACGATTGGAGGGACCTCCTTGCAGAGCCGTCGGGCGTATTGCCCGAGAGATCACAGATGTGCTTGACTTACGGGGACTCTCCACTGCCCTCTGAGCACTCGTGGAGTTCGCTTCCTGAAAAACACTTGTGGTCTACATATGACCGGCTTCATGTTTGCTCAGGGCCGCACGCGCGTGGACCAATTTTCGGAATTTCTCAGCGAGCTTAGCTGGGTCACCCTGGGAAAGCGCCTTGAGCATGTCACCCTCAAGTTCGGCCACTTCGAGCCGCAGGTAGTAGTCTAGGGTTTCCTTGAGATGTGCCAGTACGATCTTTCCGGTCAGCAAAGGGTGGTTGTTCGTCACGTTCGCATCCGGGAACTGCAGCCCGTGCTCCAGTTCGACTTCAAGGCCTCGACAGAACTCATCGGCAGTGATTTGGGTCGCTTCCCTTCCCACAGCCGTCTGTATGATTTTTGCTTCCTCAAGAGGGACGGAAGCCTCTTTGAGCAAGGTCCAGTCCCGAATCCCGAGCTCACGGCACACCCGCTGCACTTCCTCCGTCGTGATATACTGTGGCACATTCATGCGATCCTCCTCACTTCAATCAAACCGGGCAGTTCCGAAAGGCTTGGCCCTTGATCGGTCAGTCTCACTTGCCTAAGACCTTCTTAGCCTCCGGAACTGTACTTTCCGGCTTGATTTTATACCAGGCGGCCAGAATTTTTCCAGCCTCATCGATGAGAAAAGATGACCGCACGATACCCATGAAGGATCTTCCGTACATTTTCTTTTCACCCCAGGCGCCGTACAGTTCGGCCACCTTGTGATTCGGATCTGAAAGCAGAGAGAAAGCCAAGGAGTGCTTCGTGTCGAACTTCTTCTGTGTATCCACGCCGTCGGGGCTTACGCCCAACGCTACAACTCCCAGTTCATGAAGATCGTCCAGCGCATCACGTACGCTGCCGGCTTGCTTCGTTCATCCCGATGTGTTCGCTTTGTGATAGAAGTATAAGAGCACCTTCTTCCCTCTGAAATCGGAGAGTTTCACTTCTTTGCCGTCTTGGTCCACCAAGCTGAAAGCAGGGGCTTGATCGCCTTTCTTTAGTGTTGCCATCTTCTGATCCTCCCTGTCTTGAGTGCCGTTTATTCTTCTGCAAACGATCGGCTTCATGGCCGCGAGCTGATGCGATGGTGCATTGGACTCCTCTTCTGTGACCAGAAAAAGATAAGGTCCTTAAGAAAGGGCTGCGTTTGAGCTTGTATTGAAAGGCAGCCATCCTATGATGCCATCAGCCGCCGCGAGCGGTTGAGAAATTTGTCAATTCGCGGCGGCCATCGTTTCCCGATAATCCGACTTGCGCTTCAGCATACGCTTCCTAAGTCCTTCAAGACGTTTATGCTACGGTCGGGAGATGTCGAAGCGGTCAAGGTTCATCACCTTGTTCCACACTGCTACAAAGTCGTGCAGGAACTTCTCCTGGGAGTCCTCACATCCGTAGACTTCCGCCAAGGCCCGGAGTTGGGAGTTCGAACCGAAGATGAGGTCGACACGGGAGCCTGTCCACTTGAGCGCGCCCGTCGCCCGATCGCGCCCTTCGAACACGTTTTCGTCCGAGGTTGCTTTCCACGTAGTGTTCATGTCGAGAAGATTGACGAAAAAGTCGTTGGTAAGCGTTTCCGGCCGCTTGGTGAAGACGCCGTGCTGGGACTGTCCGAAGTTGGTGTTCAAGACACGCATGCCGCCAACGAGAACCGTCATCTCAGGAGCCGTCAGCGTAAGCAGTTGCGCACGATCGACCAGCAGTTCCTCTGCCGACACGGCGTATTTGGTTTTGAGGTAGTTACGGAACCCGTCTGCAGCCGGTTCGAGTACGGCAAATGACACCACGTCGGTTTGCTCCTGCGACGCATCCGTACGCCCGGGCGTGAAGGGAACGGTTATATCATGACCTGCTTTCTTCGCAGCTTGCTCGACACCTGCGCATCCACCCAGGACGATCAGGTCGGCGAGTGACACCTTCCTCCCGCCGGACTGAGCGCTGTTGAACTCCTTTTGGATTCCCTCAAGCGTCTGTAGCACAGTCTTCAGTTGGGTCGGCTGGTTGACTTTCCAATCCTTTTGCGGGGCAAGACGGATGCGCGCCCCGTTGGCGCCTCCGCGCTTGTCGGAGCAACGGAACGTGGACGCCGATGCCCATGCGGTGGAGACCAGTTGGGAGACAGACAGTCCCGAGGCGAGGATCTTGGCCTTGAGCGCGGCGATGTCCTGTGCGTCGATCAGCTTATGATCGATTGCGGGCACAGGGTCTTGCCAGATCAGTTCCTCGGCAGGGACTTCCGGACCGAGATACCTTGAGCGGGGACCCATATCGCGATGCGTTAGCTTGAACCATGCCCTGGCGAAGGCGTTTGCGAATTCTTCGGGATTCCGCTGGTAGCGCCGCGCTATCGGCTCGTAGATCGGGTCGAAGCGCAGGGAGAGGTCCGCCGTGGTCATCATCGGTCGATGCTTCTTCGACGGGTCGTGCGCATCCACCACCATGTCCTCTTCGGCCACGTCCTTTGCCAGCCACTGATGAGCGCCGGCGGGGCTCTTGACCAGTTCCCACTCGTATTTGAACAGCACCTTCAGATAGCCCATATCCCATTTGATCGGATTCGGCTTCCAAGCCCCCTCGATGCCGCTGCCGATTGTATCGCCGCCTTTGCCGCTGCGGAAGCTGCTCTTCCAGCCGAGGCCCTGTTCCTCGATGGGGGCGGCCTCGGGCTCAGGCCCCACATGGGATGCAGGGCCGGCACCGTGACTTTTGCCAAACGTGTGTCCTCCGGCTACGAGCGCGACGGTCTCCTCGTCGTTCATGCCCATGCGTGCGAAAGTCTCGCGGACGTCTCGGCCCGAGGCAACTGGGTCCGGATTACCGTTTGGCCCTTCCGGGTTCACGTAGATCAAACCCATCTGCACTGCGGCAAGCGGATTTTCGAGATTTCGGTCGCCCGAATAGCGCTTGTCTCCAAGCCACTCGGCCTCGGAGCCCCAATAAATGTCCTCTTCTGGCTCCCAAACGTCCACGCGGCCTCCGCCGAAGCCGAAAGTCTTTAAACCCATCGATTCGATGGCGCAGTTGCCGGCCAGGACCATGAGGTCGGCCCAGGAGATCTTACTGCCGTATTTCTGCTTGATCGGCCAGAGAAGCCGCCGCGCCTTGTCGAGGTTCACGTTGTCGGGCCAGCTGTTGAGGGGCGCTAAGCGCTGGGAGCCGGACCCCGCGCCGCCACGGCCGTCGCCTTGACGGTAAGTGCCTGCGCTGTGCCACGCCATCCGGATGAAGAGCCCGCCGTAATGACCGTAATCCGCAGGCCACCATTCCTGGGAGCCGGTCATCAGCGCATAGAGGTCTTTCTTCACGGCCTCCAGGTCGAGTTTCTTAAATTCCTCTGCGTAGTTGAACTGCTCGCCCATCGGATTGCTCTTCTGAGAGTGCTGATGAAGAATCTTGAGGTTCAACTGGTTCGGCCACCAGTCCCGGTTTGTCGTGCCTTTGCGGACTGCGGATCCCATTACCGGGCGCTTGCTTTCGTCATTCATAACGTTTCCTCCTTCGGTTGAGAGACTCAAGAGATACGCCACCAGCGATCTGATTTCTTGATCTGTCAGCTTATCAAATTTCGGCATGCTTTTGATCGGGGACTTCAACTGAGCCCCGATATTGTCGGCCGTTGCGTCGCGGCCACTGGTCGGGAGTTTCTTAGCCTTGGACAGTCCCTGTAAACTTGGTCCACCTTTGTCCTCGGTCTTGTCAGTATGGTGGCAGCCAGCGCAATTGGCAGCAAAAAGACTCTTCCCAGAGGCAAGGAGAGCGGCATCGACAGGCTGACCTTTGTCTTGTGATGCAATGGCCTGACTTGGCCCCCAAAGATGGGTCTCAATGAAAGACGCTGCCACGACGGCACTTAGAATAACGGCAATAGCGAATCCTATCACGAGATCAGTCTTTTGTATTCTCACCTCTATTGCTCCTTTCATTCTCGAATTCTCGACGATTAGTTTCTTGGCTGCCACCTCTTCCTTGCCTTTCTTTCATCTTTGCGCGACAGCGCCCACCATAATTCTTTTATGGAAGAGCGCGGCAACCGCCAGCATCAGTAAAGCGATCCAGTAAGCCTGGAGCTGAAAAACGTTCAGATCGGCTCCAGCAAACCAACCGTGTACGAACACACCTATAAGGATCAGCGTTGAGGTTGCGGCGTGAACATTCTTCCAAGTCTGATATTTAAATCTCAGGGTTGAGCGTAGCAACGCGAGAGCGACGTGGATAGTTAGGATTATTAGGGCTACTTTGCCCACAGCGACAAACCATGGGAGGTCCCAGGAGGTCAAGAGCTTGAGGCCTGCTCCGCCCGCCGCAAGGCTCATGGGGTGTAAAAGCACTAAGTCCAAGACGAGAACGCCCATTGCCTTGTGAAAACGCAAGCAGTTCAATGTTCCGACAGGACGATCAATCCAGGAGAATCGAGCCGTCAAAACGGATTGAAGGGCTAGAATACAAAAGGCCGTCAGTGCCGCGTTTCGGCCAAATTCGTACAGAAAGTTGCCTCCCACAGTAGGCGCCTGAACCACTGCCAACGTCACAGGGAAAAGCGCTAGAAAGACATAGACCAGAAGATATAAAATAACCTTAGCCATGTATCTACCCTCGTGCCTCCGAATTCCTTTCCTCTAGTCTGATGGTCTCATCTTTGGTTTTTCACAAGCGAGAGTTTCATTGGCTTCCAAGGTTGGCATACAATGTCTCCTTCAGCATCCGCCACCCCGTGCTCACAGGCCACGGTGGAAAAGCGAACAAGCACCTCGCTCTTCTTGCCTACTTGGAAACGGCCTTGGTTCTCGATTCCTTGGTGACGTCGTACGTCACCGCAAAGGTCCCCTAGGCGCTCAAGCCTTTCGCGCGCATGCTGCGTTCGGGGCTGACCAAGGGCTCCTGCCGTAAGCATGTTCTGTTCGCCAGGAACCGGCCTTCCAAAGGCTCTGGCAAGTGTCTTCTCTGATCTATCTCCTCCTTTCTCCGTGAGCGAGATCGTTGTACCTCTGACCTTCAGTTGCAAATGCCTACGATTTTTGAAGAAAATCGTCGTGTCTCAGGAACTGTCGTCTTTCCCGCACACAAGATTTCCCGCGTCAGAGATCCTTTTGACATTCTCCACACAAGCCAAAGAAGTCCAAGCGGTGATAGTGAATTCTGAAGCCCGTCTTTTTGCCAATCTCATCCTTCAGTTCATCGAGACTGATAATATAAGGGTCCATAATCTTTCGGCACCGGATACAGATCACGTGAGGGTGCGGAAACGGCTTCGCTCCGTCGTACCTGTTGCTCCCATCGGGAAAGCCCAGTTCGAGAACCTCGTTGAGGCCCTTGAGCAGGGCGATAGTCTTGTAGATGGTGGCCAAACTTGTGGTAGGGAATTCGGTCCTGACTTTTTCAAAGATTTGTTCAGCGGTGGGATGATCCTCACTGGCGGCCAGAATCCGAAGCACAGCCAAACGCTGGGGCGTGATACGGAAATCAAGACTCTTGAGCTTGTCAAGCATGTGTTTAAAGCGGTCTTCACTTCTCCTTGAGTCATCCGGAGCCATCAGGACCATCCACCTGGCAAGGCAGTTTCTTTTGTGAGAATCGTTATCTCTTAGGAACCATCGTAATTAGAGTCTTCTCCCGTGTCAAGAGAAGAAAGTACCTTTTGGTAACCATTCACTTACGCGGGGGAGAGAATGGTCTGGTCTTGTGGTGCAAAGATTTTTCTCGCGTTCGCGCGGTGACAGTTGTATAAGGATAGCCGCTTATTATGCTCTACGGGTTGCATTATGGCGGTCAACGGCTGTCCAGTCTGTCTTGACAAGCAACGTCGAATTGATGAGCTCGAAGACGAGGTCAAGCGCCTTCGGGACAAGCTGCGCTATCAAGAGCGTAGGGAGGAGGATGGTTTTTTCGGATCCTCAACGCCATCTTCCAAGAAGCCCATCAAGCCCAACACCACGGCAAAGGAACAAAATCCTAGAGGCGCGAGGCCCGGCCATAAAGGCGTTGGCCGAACGAGCCACACAGACGGGAGTGATCGCACGGTGGATGTGGAGCCCGAAGGCCAGATGTGTCCGGATTGCGGCACACCTCTAGAGAATAAGGGCTGGGCTGAGCGCAGCGTTGTAGACACTCCGCACCAGAAGGCGGAAAAGATCACGTTTCGTCTGGCAAAGCGGTATTGTCCCCACTGCCATCGCAATGTCACTCCTCAGCCTCCCGGAGTGCTTCCAAAAAGCCTTTACGGTAATCAATTCATCGCAGATGCAGTTGAAATGCACTACCTACACGGTATGCCGATGGGGAGAGTATGTGAGTATCTGGACATCGGGCCCGGCAGCCTTGCGAAGCTGTTTCGGCGCTGCGCCGATCTCTTTGGAGGGATGCCCGACAGACTTATCCAAGAGTATCGGCAGGCTCCCGTCAAACACGCAGACGAGACTTCTTGGCGGACTGACGGCAAGAATGGCTACGTGTGGCTATTTGCGGCTCCGGATCTGAGCATTTTCCAGTTTGGAAAGAGCCGTTCGTCTAAGGTTCCCCAGGCGATCTTCGGCCAACACCCCCTTCCCGGGACACTCGTCGTGGACCGATATGCGGGTTACAACAAAGCTCCGTGTCGGATTCAGTACTGTTTTGCTCATCTGTTGCGCAACGTGGAAGACTTGGAGAAAGAGTTCCCTGATGAAAAGGAAGTATCTACCTTTGTAGCTGTTGCAGCGCCCCAATTGTCATTGGCCATGAGACTCCGTACACAGCCGATCTCTGATGACGAATTCTATCGTCGGGCAGCCACGCTACGTGAAGAGATCAAGACGACCATGGCATCCCCTGCCCGGCATCAGGGGATTCGCCGCATCCAGGACATCTTCCGCGAAAACGATCACCGTCTGTTTCATTGGGCAGACAACCGAGCTGTACCAGCCGAAAATAACTTGGCTGAAAGAGATCTCAGGCCCTCAGTGATTGCCCGAAAGGTCAGCTTTGGCTCGGTCACCGATGCGGGAGCAAAGGTAAGAAGCACTTTGTCCACCGTCGCTGCAACCATCCATAAACGGGGTGGAGCCGTGGCGAGCCAAATCAAGGGAACTCTGGACCTCCTGACCCGTGATCCGCTAGCAGACCCCTTTGCGGTCTTGTTTTCTCCTTCAAATCCCCCTTAATTGACCCGCAAAGGCCAACTCCAACAATAAAATCCAGGGCCTTCATGACACAAGCCCTCTCATACGCCCGGCCCATGACCGCGCGTAAGTGAATGGTTACACCTTTTGTGCTATAATGAATATCCACACAATCAATTATTGAAGAGCTCAGTGATGCTGGCCGGCAACTGACTGTCGTCGATCTGCTCTATTTGAGAAGCTTTCTTGAAAGCGTCTTCTGCAGGATCGTCGGCCCGCCTTTCGATACTACCTTCTTCTCCGAGTCTTCGCTTGGATTCGTCTTGTTTCATTGCTTCCTCCCCGAATGCGTACCCTGGACGTCGAGGATCTATTCCGCTCAAGTCAACGTTACTTAAATGACCGGCTAGTGCACGCGTGGACAGGGGCTAAGACTTTCACGGATTCACGAGAGCCCAGTCACGACAAGAGAAACGATGCAGTTTCGTTGGCCTGTGCTTCTTCTACTCGGCCCCCGGCCAGTAGCTAATGTACATGCGCAACCATAAAAAATCTCGGAACCGAGAGGCATCAAAGTCCTTCCAGAGCGTCTCTCCGAATCTTTGAAGTTCCAAAAAGTTCCGCCAGCCAACATCTTCCCAAGGATCTCCACCTGTAAAGCCTTGCCATTTACCCCATGACTTGTGGGCAGCTTTGAGATCCCCGATGAGGAGATATTTTGCCCACTGGCGCTTCAGAAATTGATGGTCTATCTCTTCCACGGTTTCGGTTGTTACCGGGTCATCTGCTTGTTCCGCCAAATCGACGTCACACCAGTCACCTTTTATCCTGTCAGGCAAATCTGTGAGCAATGTTTCCATGGTAATGCACTGGAATTCCGGCTTCAGAGACCGGCTTACGGTCTCAACTGATAGACCGATAGTAGCTTCTCTAAATGGGATTCAGAGAGGCTTTCCTATCAATAAGCCTCCCTGAATCGTTTAATGGAAGATCAACCGGGGTCGGAGACCCTGATCCCTAATTGCTGGGATCGTACGCAGCAGACCCGGAATCCACGCACTTTGAGAGTTCTTCCTTAGTTGCCTCCTTCGGATCCTTGAGATCGCTCATGTGACAGATGAATTCGTTGCCTTCACGATCCTTCACCCAGACCAGCGGATCTGACACTTTCGTCGGTTCTGCCATTTTTCTTCCTCGCTTGAAAATTCATTTTTGCGCCCCGTATGGGGGGTTTTCGATAAACCTGTATCGGTAGTGCAGCGTCCATCAGGCTTTCGGTGCTCCTGACTATCAAGGCTCGGCCCCGTTGACTTTGCGGAGATACTGTGGACTCACATTCCCAGCGTTGTAACGGAGCGCATCGGTCCTCCCGACAGGCCGAGCCTCATGTCGGTACACTGCCTCATCCCGTCATGAAAAGCGGGTCATGAACACGCCAAAAAAGCTTCTCAATATATGTGAGCGAGATTGATTCTCGGATTTCCAACCAAGGAATTGGATGCCCCACGAAAGGGACGCGCTCGTCAATACAAAAAGTGCGGCGTCCGCGTGAAGTGGCCAATCCCGCAGCGGATTATCACGGCAAGAGTAAGGGGAGTATGACGCTCGGACACAAGGCTGCTCGCAGCCGTATGGAACGGTCGATAGTCCACCCATGGTGATGAGTCACAGTTTGCTCCTTTCTGCTCAGCCTGCGGCGAATTGGGGCATGCCCGGTTTCATCTTGTCGGGGTTCTCCTGGGTCCTCGTGGTTTCTCGGAATTCCACTCGTCCATTTCCTACGATCACCAGCAGATCCCAGCATCCTTCTATATCTATGCTAATGGGATGTGAACGGTGAAGCCGCTTGTCAATGGCTGCCTCGACCACAAAACGGAGCGTCCTTGAACTCAGGGGAGCCGCACACGACCGCTCTCACCCGATCAGTGTGGGAAGCAACCCATCTCCCGAAGTCATCCTCCTCGGGCCACACTTCAACGGTTGGTCTCGTTTCCTGATCCGCCAAGCGTGTTCCGAGTCCTCCTTTAACCGCTTCAACGAAATCTTCTCTTACGCTCATGGTATGTGTACCTCCTCAAAGGTGGTGAATTTCTTCTTGGTGTTATGGATGCGAGAGGGCAATTTCCGATTCGCGGGGTTCGGCGAAAATTGGAGCATCACTGTGGAGAGATCCTGGTCGGCGTTTTGTGAGGATTGTCTGATCGAAGTCCTCAAATCAACAAAGATTCCGGACCGCAAGATAGGGAACGATGCGGACGAATTCGTTTTCTGGGGCCTTTTCATCACGGGAGCCAAGAAGAGGTAGAGTTAGAGGTGCCGCAAATCATCTCTTCGAACCGGGACTCCCTCGGAGAATCTGGTTTTCATGAAATCGTAAACTCGCTTATCCCTTTCTTTAGTTGGACCTTCCCTCCCGTGAAGTGACTTCAAGGCCATACTCAGTCTCGCATTACCCCGAAGGGCTGGTTCATGTCTTGCAAGAAAAGCCCAATACAATGGCGTTATGGGGCAATTCTTCTCCGGGTTGAATTGGCATCCACGACAGAAATCGCCCATTCGATTGATGTAGTTGGCTCCCGACACGTACGGCTTTGTCGTCATGATCGGACCGACCGCGTACGTTCCCATGCCGAGGACGTTGGGTTCTACAACCCAGTCGTACGCGTCCGCGTAGGCAATCCAGAACCAATCGGTGAGTTCACGCGGGTTGACATCAAGGAGAGTCGCCAGGTTGGCCAGGACCATGAGGCGCGTGATGTGATGGCTGTAACCGTCGGCCCACACGCTGGACACCACCGAGTCAAGGCAATGCAAACCACTGGGTTCACCCCAGAAAGCGGGTGGCAAATGGGTTTGTGCTCCGAGCCGATTGGGGCAGGCGCCACCATGAAGATCGTCTCCCGTGGATTTCGCTGACCATGTTTTGCCTGCCCAGGTCCTGTAGCCACCGTCTCCCGGTTCAGTGAGCACCTCTGGTAAAGGCTCCAGGCCTTGTCGAAAACCGTCGGTAATCGTGTGCACATGATGCACGAACTCCCGCCATCCCAAGACCTGGCGGATAAATCCCTCTTTGCTCGGAAGAGGTATATCCAACGCCTCGACCTCGGCTACCACGCGGGCGGGCAGTAGGCGGTGGATGTTGAGCAGTGAGGAAATCCTCGAGTGGAAGAGCCCCGAGGATTTGGTCGACATTGCGTCCTCGTACGGTCCGAACCACTCCAGACATTGTTCCTTTGCCCACGACCAAAGCATTTCTGCATCGGATTTCGTTGCAGGGATGGTACTCAAGTCCAGTTGTCCTGGATGGTGTGAAAACCTTTCGCTGATCAACAGCCCCACTTCCTCTTTGACGGCATCCACTTGAAATTTCGGAGGAGTCGGAGCATCCGGCGTTCCTTTCCAAAGCAGTCGGTTCGCTGGATCGTGGCTGTACTTTCCCCCGAGGGGCTTCTCTCCCACCATGAGGATTCCTGTAGAGCGGCGAGCCTCGCGGTAGAAAGCGTCCATTCGCCAATGCGGTCCGGGCTTCTCCACCTTTCTCAGCAGATCGGGAGTGGTCATCCATCCCTCATGGGGAATAGTCCGGATGAGTCCAGCGCTTACCAGGGGCTCAATGTCTGTCCGCAACTCCCGTTCCGCGGGGGCCATGACCGTCAACGGACCAACATCCCCAGCGATCTTCTCAAGCGGGTTTCTATAAGGGCCGTCAGCCACGATGTACCGAACGGCAATCCCTCGGGCGGCCTGCTCCAGCGCGAAATGGCGCATATTGGAGAGGATAAGCGCCAATTTCTGTTTGTGGTACGGCCGAAGCCCGGCCTTCCAAGGATTCTCGATGAGCGCTATTCCCAGGCTTCGAGGATTTTCTCTGCTCAAAGGTCCCATGGAATAGTTGAGCTGGTCGTACGGTACAAAGATCCATTGACGACCCGATTGGTCTGTAGATAGTTGACGCAATCGATTCGAGAAGTCGCTCATTTCGAATACTTGTTGAGGTATTGCTTGTGCCGGAGCTTCCTGCGCGTGTTGTCTGACGACATGTATCGGATCTTTCCGAACACGGGGCGTTCAGGAGCCCAAGGTCTGTCGTACCGCCCCATGATCCAGAAGATTCCCGTGTAGGAATTTGGATTCCGTCCGTCGAGCGCATACTTGTTGTTGAGATGGATCATCATATTGAGTGCCTCTTCGGGGCACGGCGTCCACTCGAGAATCTTCTTCCCCCACAGCATGCGGAGATAATTGTGAAGCCGTCCCTCCCTTAGGAGTTGCCGCTGTGCGGCGTTCCAGAGTGGATCATGAGTCTCGGCATTCTCGAACTGATCAAGGCCATACAGGTGAGTTCGGGCATCACTCCTGTGCGTGTCCAAGGTCTGCTGTGCCCATGCCGGCAGCGACTCGTAGCGGTCATAGCCGCCAAGATGCGCGCACGCGTTGTAGCCAAGCTCCCTCCAAGTGATCAACTGATCCAGAAAAGATTCGGCGTGCTGATTGATACCCCACCAGCCTTCGCGCTGGCCTCGCCCTCGCGGGAAAATTTTGTTTCTGGACCACCCCTCACGACTCATCAAATCGTGAAAAACCTGGTGGGCCGAGATATGACCAAAATGAAGGTACGGTGAAAGGCCGCTCGTGGCATCGTGGTCCGGATGGTTTCGGGAATCAGCGTAACCGTCAAGTTCGTCCTCAAGAAACCGCTTCAGTTTTCGGTTTGCTTCGCGCTCTCCCCCTTGGATCGCCGACGCTGGAACCGAGTGATCAATCGGAAAAGACCCGAGCCAGCCTTGATCACGGCACTGGAGGAACTCGTGTGCCGGCGGCCAGCGTTCAAGAATTGCTCCCGGCAACCGGACATCGAATGGCCGAACCCCTTCGACTAGTGGGTCCGGCAATGGAAATGAGTGCAAATGTGGCTCAAGTTGGTTCTGGAGGAAGCGTCTGAATGAGAAAGCCGTCAAGAAGACCTTGTCTGTCCATCGAATCGGGAGAAGCCCGTTTGAATCCACCTGCTCCATACTTACGCTCACCTGGCGAGCTGCCGATGAGATCATTCGGGGCAAGAAGAAACAGGGGAAATCATCAGTGACGACGACACAGGCCCGCTTGGCCAGTTCACGCAAGAGCCCTTTGCCAGCCGCAGGGTCAGGCTCCAAATACGGGTAGTAAAATACACCGTTGCTTTGGAGGCGAGCAGCGTTGTCCTTCATTCCATCCATTACAAATCGGTGGATCCTGTCGGAGGCCCATTGATAGCCACATCTCAGAGCCTCCAGGATCATCAGTGGTTTGCCCAATCGGTTCGACCACTCAACTGCCCGCTGCAAGCCAAAATTCCAGTAGGTCCTGCGATTGGCGATCATCCAGTAGAGGACATAGTCCCCTTGAGGGTTTTCCTTTGCCTCGTTGCACTGAAGAACTCGGAAGTCCGGTACTTGCTTCACACTGCGGCCCTGAAATCACATTTTTCTGTCAGCCGTTCCGATGGCTTTCTTCGCAGCCCTTGACCGACAGTTCAAGATATGCGGTAATTCTGGATGATTGTTCACTGCTTGCCGAGGGATTCGGCCCATCTCTTGATCAAGGATGATAAGCCCCATGGAAGAGCGAATCAAGCTTGGAGTCAGCGCGTGCCTCCTGGGCCAGAATGTCCGTTACAACGGTGGACACAGCCGAGATCCGTTCATCACGGACACCCTGTCCCAATATGTTGAATTCTTTCCGGTTTGTCCAGAGGTCGAGTGCGGGCTCCCCGTTCCGAGAGAAGCGATGCGCCTCGTGGGAGATCCGGAGTCACCGCGCCTGATCACCAGTAACACCAGACAGGATTACACAGAGCAGATGAGGAATTGGTGCTCGCAAAGAGTACGAGAACTGGAGGATCTGAATCTCTACGGCTTCATCTTCAAAAAGGGATCACCCAGCAGTGGAATGGAACGGGTAAAGGTTTATTCAGAGCATGGGATGCCATCGAATCGGGGCATCGGCATGTTTGCCCGCGCATTCATGGCACACTTTCCCCTGCTCCCGGTTGAAGAAGACGGCAGGCTCAACGATCCCAAGCTACGGGAGAATTTCATCGAGGCAATCTTCGTTTTGAAGAGGTGGCGGGAAGCTTTGGAACCAAGGCCGACTCGCCGGGCCTTCGTTGAATTCCACACGCGGCATAAACTCCTCCTCATGTCTCACAGCCCCCAGCACATGAGACAAATGGGGAAAATGATAGCTGAAATCAAAAGCCATTCCTTGGATGACTTCCGGGCGCAATATGAGCGTGTGCTCATGGATACGCTCATATTGAAAACTACGCGGCGGAAAAACACTGATGTCCTTTTTCACGTGATGGGATTCTTCAAGAAACAGATTGGCCCTGACGAGAAGCGAGAGCTGGTGGAGACTATTGAAAACTACCGAAAGGGGCACATTCCCCTCATCGTGCCCGTCACCTTAATGTCGCACTATGTACGGAAATACGATGAGCCGTATCTGAAGGACCAGTTCTTTTTACATCCCCATCCTTTGGAGCTGCAACTCAGGAATCACGTCTAATTGTAATCGTCAGGGCTTCGAGGAAGGCAAGACGATTACCACAGTGACTCCTCCTGGATTGCCAACTGGATTCAAAGATTTTCTCTCTTCAACCTCTTTATCCAATTCGGAGGTGCCCCTGAAATGAAAACACTGATCGTCGGAGGCAATGGCTTTGTGGGATCTCATCTCACACCGTTCCTCGTGGAGAAAGGCTTTGAGGTAACCGTCATGGCGAGACGCCCGGATCGCGGAGCTAAACTCCCATCCGAGGTGAAGATGCTGGCCGCGGACGCAACGAAGCCTGGGGAATGGCAGGCACAGGTCCAGACGTTCGATGTCTTCATCAACCTCGCCGGAGTTTCCGTGTTCAAGAGGTGGGATGACGCGTACAAGAAGCTTCTCAGAGATACGAGGATCCTCACTACGCGCCACTTGGTGGAAGCGATTCCCTCAGATGATGCAAGGAAAATCACCCTGATTAATACCTCCGGAGCAGGGATTTATGGTGCTGCAGGGGATGAAGAGCTTTCCGAGAGCGCCCCACCGGGTTCGGACTTCCTTTCTCATCTCGCTCGAGACTGGGAAGCGGAAGCCTACAAGGCTGAGGAGAAGGGCGTCAGAGTGCTTACGACGCGGTTCGGGATAATCCTGGGGAAGGGCGGCGGCGCTCTCACTCAGATGACCCTGCCCTTCAAGTTCTTTGCCGGTGGTCCCATCGGCAGCGGGCGGCAATGGGTTCCCTGGATGCACGTCAATGATCTCTGTCGTGCCGAACTGTTTCTTATCGAACATGAGCATATACGAGGCCCGGTGAACTTCTCCGCCCCTTCCCCGGTAAGGAACGTAGACCTTGGCAAGGCCATTGGAAAAGCACTTGGAAGACCATCGTTCATGCCGGCGCCATCCTTTATGATCAAGCTCGTGTTGGGCGAATTCGGATCGGTTATCCTTGAAGGCCAGCGAGCCATACCAAAGGTTCTCCTGGACAATGGTTTCCGGTTCGAATTCCCTACCATAGATGAGGCCTTGAAGGATCTTCTGTAGAACGATTCTCATGGGACGCCGGGTCCCCAGGAGAACTGGACACAGCTATGGATAAACTCCATATTGCGAGAAACGTATTTGATTTTGGGATCGTGATCGTCGTGTGGCTGGCTCAAGTCATCATGTACCCGAGCTTAGCCCACATCGAACGGGATGCCTTTGTGTCGTGGCACAGGAAATACTCGAGTCGGATTGCCTTCTTCGTCGTTCCATTGCTCTGTGGTCAGGCAATCATTGTCGGCATTATGATATACCTCGGCGGAGGCTTCTTGGCGATCCTCTCCGCCGCAATCGTTTTCTTATGTTGGGTCTCCACATTCGGCCTTTCCGTCCCATGCCACGCAAAGCTGCAGCGCTCCGGTAAGGATATCTCGGTGATACGCCGCCTGGTGTGGACGAACCTAATACGGACCATCCTGTGGTCCTTGGTATTCTTAATCGGAATTTGGAGCACTCTATTCAGTGAATCCAACCCTTTGGGGCAGGCCGGACGGATCTAGCCGGACTGAGGCCACCGTCAGGATCTCGAAAATCTTTTTGGTACGGGAGCACAATTCAGCAATGGAGAGCAAAAGAGTTAAGCCTGGCCCTGGACAAGAGTCGGTCTGGGATTACCCGAGGCCTCCTCGGATTGAAGACACGTCAAAGCGCATAAGAGTGATTTTCAACAACGTCTGTGTGGCCCAATCGACCCGTGCAAAACGAGTCCTGGAAACGAGCCATCCGCCAGTCTACTATATCCCGTCGCAAGACGTGGCCCATGAGTACTTACGTAAAACCGAACAGACATCGTTCTGCGAATGGAAAGGTCAGGCAACTTACTTTACGGTCGAAATCGATGGGCGCTCTGCGGACAACGCCGCCTGGAGTTATCGTCAGCCTTCATCTGACTTCGAATCCATAAAGGATCATGTTGCTTTCTATCCGAGCAAGATGGACGCTTGCTATGTGGACGATGAAATGGTCTCTTCTCAACCGGGTGACTTCTACGGGGGGTGGATTACGAAGGACATTGTCGGCCCTTTCAAAGGGGAACCAGGAACCGGCTACTGGTGAAAACTCCATGATTCCCCAACTCGATGCAGCGAAAGCCAGGCTGAGCTTTCGATTGAAATCACCATCGACAAGCTTCTCAAGACGGAAACTGGCAAGAATGGAGGGTCATCGGGACGGCATCGTATGATCCTGATTTACAGGTCTTGACCTTTTCGCCTGATCTCGGGTTATGCGCGAGGCATTTCGTAACAAGGGGTTGAAATAATGATTGAAAACCTAGATCCGGTGTTGCTGGCACGCATCCAGTTCGCTTTCACCATTTCGTTTCACATTCTTTTCCCGGCCTTCACCATAGGCTTGGCCAGTTGGTTGGCCGTACTTGAGTGGCGATGGCTCACGACAGGTGACTCTTCCTATGCACGGACTTACCACATGTGGGTCAAGATTTTTGCCGTAACGTTCGGCATGGGCGTGGTGTCCGGCGTGGTCATGTCTTTTCAATTTGGCACCAATTGGTCGGTATTCTCGGATAAGGCCGGAAACGTGCTCGGTCCGTTGTTAGGCTACGAGGTTCTCACGGCATTCTTTCTCGAGGCGTCTTTCCTTGGAGTGATGTTGTTCGGGTGGAGCCGAGTCAGCCCACGGATGCATTTTGCGTCGACCATCATTGTAGCCGTTGGGACACTTATTTCCGCATTTTGGATCTTGTCTGCCAACAGTTGGATGCAGACGCCCCAGGGATATAGGGTTGGAGAAGAAGGTCTCTTCTATGCCACAAACTGGCTGGAGGTCATCTTCAATCCTTCGTTCCCTTATCGCTTCGTCCACATGCTCACAGCAGCCTACCTGACCACAGCCTTTGTTGTAGGAGGGATCGGCGCATTCTACCTGGTCCGTGGCCGCCACACAGAATGTGCTCGTGTCATGTTTGGAATGGCAATGATTATGGCCATTTTTGTGGCGCCGATGCAATTGCTCTTCGGGGATATGCACGGTCTGAATACCTTGAAACATCAGCCGGCGAAGGTCGCGGCCATGGAAGGTCTCTGGGAAACCACGACCGGAGCGCCCCTCAATCTCTTTGGATGGCCCGATCAGGAAGCTGAAAAGACAAAGTATGCAATAGAGATTCCGAAACTGTCCAGCCTGATTCTTACCCATGACCTCAATGGAAAGGTCGTGGGGTTAAAGGCGTGGCCCAAAGAAGATCGTCCGCCGGTGCTCTGGGTTTTTTGGGCCTTCCGCATTATGGTAGGGCTCGGCGTTTTGATGATCCTTACCGGCTTGGCAGCAATTGTACTCTACCTCAAGAAGCGATTGTTTGACGCGACATGGTTTCACTACTGGTGCATGGCCATGACCCCAACCGGCTTCGTGGCTGTCCTTGCAGGATGGTTTGTAACGGAAGTCGGCAGGCAGCCATACATCATCTACGGCGTCATGCGATCCTCAGAGGCCGTATCGCCCGTATTGGCTTCCCCCATAGCCATGTCTGTAACTGCCTTTGTTCTCACCTATGGCCTTATTTTCGGCGCCGGAAGCTATTATATTCTGAAACTCGTCCGAAAGGGCCCGGATTCCGAAGAAGAAGTCTACGGTGCTCACGGAGTCAAGAAGCCGCCGTTGTTGACGGGTCTGGTCTCAGAAGAAGGAGGACCCCATGTTTAGCTTCGAAAGCTACCTGGATCTGCCTCTGATATGGCTTGGCCTTATCGGAACTGCCATCTTTCTCTACGTCCTGTTGGACGGCTTTGACTTGGGTATCGGCGTGCTCTTTCCCTTTGCGCCGACTGATCAATGCCGCGATCGCATGATGAATTCCATCGCGCCGTTCTGGGATGCCAACGAAACATGGCTGGTTCTGGGTGGTGGTGGACTCTTCGCAGCGTTTCCCCTGGCATACGTGATTCTTATGCCGGCCCTGTACTTACCGGTGATCTTCATGCTCTTGGGCCTCATTTTCCGGGGCGTTGCTTTTGAGTTCCGTTTCAAGGCTACCAGGTCCCGCCGCCTCTGGGACTACTCCTTCCACTTCGGGTCTCTTCTGGCTGCCCTCATGCAAGGAATGATACTGGGAGCTTTCGTTCGCTGATTTCAGGTCCAGGGCCGAAGCTTTGCCGGTGGATCTTTCGACTGGCTCAATGCGTACAGTGTGATGACGGGGATTGCGCTGATATTCGGGTACGCGCTCCTTGGAGCCACTTGGCTCGTGATGAAGACCGACGGTGTGACCCAGGAATGGGCGCGAAAGAGCGCATCGTACGTCCTGGCCTATGTCGGACTCTTCCTGGTACTTGTCAGCATCAGCATGCCGCTAATGAATACGGATGTTAAGAGCCTCTGGTTTAGTATGCCCACGTTCTTGTATCTCCTGCCCATGCCCCTGATAACCATAGTTCTCTTCGTATTCATCTGGCGCGATCTCCAGGGAATAGGCGAGTATCGCCCCTTTTTCCTAAGTCTCTTGGTCTTTCTCATGGGATACATTGGATTGGTGGTTAGCTTATGGCCCTGGTTGGTTCCCTTCAGCGTCACCTTTCGTCAAGCAGCGGCGGCAGGCCCTTCTCAATCGCTATTACTCGTCGGCACGGTAATTCTGTTACCGGTCGTACTGGCCTACACCGCCTTCTGCTACTATCTGTTCAGGGGCAAAGCTTCACATGAAGGCGCTTACTGAAAAGCGACGTCAGTGGCTTTGGTTTGCTGGGCTTTGGCTTGGAGGGCTCTTGGCAACAATTCTGCTGGCTGGTCTAGTCCGGTGGATAATATCGATGCCGTAGATGGCAGGCGGTTTCCGTTGGTTATTCCTTGATGTACCGTGAGAATACCTATACATCTATGAACACCTTCAGACAAGCAGCCGGTCTTGTGGTGAGTCTGCTCATTGTTTTTGGAATTGCCACCCTGGGCGGTTTTCTTACCAATCTCTCAGTAGCCACGTGGTATCCCTCACTCGAAAAGCCTTCATGGACTCCGTCAGGAGCTACCATTGGTGCCGTATGGACGATCCTCTACACCTTCATGGGGATTGCCGCTTGGATCGTATGGCGCAGCGGATCTGGAGGCCGACAACGACCGCTGGCGATCTACGCCCTTCAACTCGTTTTGAATACAGGATGGTCGGCTTTATTCTTCGGCCTTCGGAGCCCCGGCTTGGCACTTCTCGAGATTGGCATCTTGTGGTTAGCGATTCTGGCAACCGCCGTGGCGTTCTGGAGAGCCTCGAAGCTCGCGGGTGCCCTGATGTCACCCTATCTGATATGGGTTACCTTCGCTGGAGTCCTCAACGCTCTTATCTGGAAGATGAACTGATCCCCGAAACGGCCTTGAAACGCATAAAAGTTTAACGCTCAAGTGGGGACTCAGGACCATTAGCTCTGAGGATCAGTTTCCCCAGAGAGCTCTTCCAACTTCTTGGCGAGCTCATAGTTGGAGGGCTCGACCAGAATGGACTTGTCAGGAAAAACGATCACGGGGATCACGATCTCCCCGCCGTTCGTTTCCCTCACGAAGTTACTCGCTTCGTGGTCTTCGTCTATGTCGATCCACCCGTACGTCACACCGTGCTCGTCAAAGAAACGTCTCGCTCGTCGAGCGTCAGGGCACCAGGATGCGCCGTAAACGACAACTTGTGGGGAAGGGGAACTCATTTCGGATTCTCCTATGCGAAGAATTTCCCGGGAGAGGTGCCTGACATCTCTACCGAATGTTTGTTCTGAGATTACCACAGGGTGATGAAGTTTGACGTGGGGTTCTTCAACGCAGCGCACGGTGTTTCTCGACCTCGGAGGCATGCAACGAACACAGATTCCAAGAGAGACCCACTTGACAGGGCTTCAGGGAGAGGCCACCTTGAATCTTAGGACCGAAGGATCGTGCATCGAACCAGTCGGGAATTTCTCTATGATATGTACACGGATGGTATCGGATAAGATCGATCAGGCCTCCCAGAAAATGGCTCTATCCAGTTTCTATTTCAGAGGGAGGTGCCTAGAATTCTCTTGCAGTGCCCTGTCCCCAATGCTGATCCCTTTCGTCCGGATTGAATGACTCATTCTTGTGAAGAGAAGGGAGACCCGAATGTCTAACGGACATGCTTGTCCACATTGTGGATCAGAAATGGATCCGATTCGTACCCCGCTCGAGTCGAGCTGGGGTGGAGAGATGCACCACATCTGTTTCAATGACGACTGTTGCTATTTCACCAAGAGCTGGAAAAGCTTGGAGGGCCAGGGTATTGAGAAAACGGGCTATCGGTGCAGGATGGACCCCCGCGGCGCCTGCGGACCGGCTCCGGTCTGGTCTGAGGATGCGCTGAAGGACCTTGTGGTAAGGGAAGAAACGGATGAAATGAGCAGCCTGGCATGGTTCAGTCCTCATGACCTTGGTCGGGATGATGAGACCCCTGACGGGGTTTTTTATACCAAGCCTCGCTTTGTAGACCACCTCGACTCCCTTGCACGGGGGACGGTGGAACGAATCTACGGTCGGTTGATCCCCTCGGGTGCAACTATCCTTGACCTCATGGCCGGACCGGACTCTCATCTAGGCAAGGTCAAAGACCCCGCAACGGTTGTCGGCCTTGGACTCAACAAAACGGAGCTGGAAGCCAACACCATCTTATCGGAACAGGTGATCCACGATCTTAATGGCGATCCCCGGCTGCCATTCCCCGACAACCGCTTCGATGTTGTTGTCAATACCGTGTCCGTCGACTACCTGACACAGCCTCTGGAGGTATTTCGAGAAGTTTCACGCGTGTTGAAGCCAGAAGGCCTTTTCATTGCGGTTTTTTCAAACCGGATGTTTCCCCCGAAAGCCGTAAATATATGGAAGGCAAGCACTGAAAAGCAAAGGGCGGAGCTCGTTCGCAGGTTCTTCACTCTCTCAGGCCGTTTCGCAATCCAGGGTTATGAGGAAAGCACGGGGAAACCGCGGCCTAAGGACGACAAATATTTCGGAGAAGGCATCCCGAGCGATCCGATCTATGCTGTTTGGGGCAAGCCCATACACAAGCAAACCAATTGGTCGAACTAAGTGTCATATCTCTTGTTGGGAGTGCACCGTCCGGCGCAAGGTGCCGCACATGCACAGCTTAGGCTTTATACATGGCAGATTTCAGGTACTCCATAACGATCATCTGGAGTACCTCATGGCGGGTAAAGCCCGTTGCGAACACCTTGTCGTCGGAATCACCAATCCTGATCCAATGCTCTCGCGAGAGGATGAGGCCGACCCGACACGCTCGACTCTTTCGGCCAATCCTCTCACTTACTTCGAACGATATCTGATGGTTGTGGAAGCTCTCACCGATGAAGGCTTGGACATCCACAACTTTTCCGTGGTCCCTTTCCCGATAAACCTTCCGGAACTCTACCGGTACTACGTGCCTATGGATGCAGTCTTCTTTATAACTATATGTGATGCTTGGGGTGAGCGGAAACTAGACCTCCTTACCGAACAGGGGCTTCATGTGGAGGTGATGTGGCGCAGAACGCCTGATACGAAAGGCCTGACTGGCTCAGAGATTCGCCGGAAGATGGCCTGTGGTGAACCATGGGAACACCTCGTCCCTCGGAGTTCGGCGCGGCTTTTGGCGAAATGGAATGTCGTCGAACGATTGCGAGTCTTGGCCCAAGCACCGTAGCCTGACCCTCTGATTCATGATCGGGGCAACGCAATGTCGCGCAGACCGCAGATACACCTTGCTCTTAAGCCTTCGTTCAGCAAGATTACCTTTCCCGGAAAGCGTACACATCCCCTTGGAGGCTGGAGAAGGGAAGTGCGAGAAGCCGTTCAGAAATCTCATCTTCATTCATCATCTTAGTTGATTCGAATACCGGTCGGTTCTCTTGCGTGAAGTTGAAACTGTACTGACCGAGTTCCCTCAGGCGTTCAAGACATGCGAAAGTCTCTCCGATGAACTCAGCATGGAATTCGAACGACAACCGCGCCAACGGTCTTGAAAGCCCTTTGAAAACTTCCCTCTCGAACCCTTCCACATCAATCTTGCAGAAAGCCGGCTCTCCGTGTAGGGCTATGAGGGAATCAAGAGTGGTTACCGGCACGGTCACGGAGCGACCCCACCCATAGTACGGGAATCTCCCGCTCGATTTCACTGCGACGATCCACTCCGGAGACATGGAGGATAAGGGCGAACGGATGTCGCTGAGTAGCATTTCCTGTTGCCCCTCGACAGCACCCACTGCCATGGGGACGATGCTGACTAGGGGATGGCGCCTAAACCTTAATTCCAGGCTTTTCAGGCATTCCTCCTGAGGCTCCACGGAAATAACTCTTGCACCAAGCTCTAAGTACAGCTCCGTCATGTCCCCCACGTTAGCTCCGATATCAAAGACGAGGTCCCCCTCTTGGACAATAGCTCGGTGGAATCTTACTAATTGGCCATGAGATAAGCGCTTTCTTGCCTTCTTCAGAAGCGCTCTGGCTCTGGAATGGAGCCTCAGGACATATGTTGTGCGGTTTCCGAGCGCATCGAGGATTTTCCCAAGTGACTTTTTCGCCATGTCCCCTCGATCCCGACCTTATCTCGTGCCCTCGGTAACCACCTCGTGGAGCAGAGCGTTGAGATCCTCCGACTCGAAGGAGAACCGGGCTACGATGGATCGAAGCTCCGGTGAGAGCCTCGAAAAACCCCACAACGAACGCCGCTTCGTTTCCACCCAGCCATTGCGGGCGAAGTAGAGCAGAAGATTGTCTTGAAAGTAGGAAATGGAATCAGCGTTTCTTATCACGTCGGATCTTTCATCACCGCCCGTCTCGTGAAGCCGAACGAGACGGCAAACCTCGGCTCTCACTCCTTCATCCACCTCGCATTCCAGGAGAATCTCTCCGACGATCTCCGCGCTGTTGAGAGCGTGAGCTGCTTTGAATTCATCAAAGCTGTGAAAGCGGTCCTTCCTCACTCTGCGACTCTCTATGGCTCGATCTATGTCATGACCTAGAGCCGCGAGCTGAAGAGCCTGGTCAGCCCCCGGCATTAGCCTGAGAACCCAGGCCACGGTGTTCTCCGCGTGACGCGGATCTTCGGGAACCTTAGATCTTGAGATGATTGACCGAATACGCTCTTCCGCCAGTTGGATGGCGTCCATGGACTTGGCCTCGTTGAGCTGGAGGAAAAAAGACCCATTCGCCGCATCATAGGTTTCTGGGCGAATCCAATTAAAGGGCCTCCGTCTTTCCCGAGATGAATGCCTCGGTGAGGAGACGAGCATGACTATCGGGATGTTGAACGGGTGGGCGCTTCATGAAGTACGCGGAAGGGCCTTCTAGAGGACCGCCTTGTCCTCGGTCCAAGGCCAACTTGCAGCAGCGAATTGCATCGATGACAACTCCTGCCGAATTAGGGGAATCCTCCACTGATAGGCGGAGTTCAAGCTCGACCGGGACGTCCCCAAAAATCCTTCCTTCCATGCGGAGAAAGCAGATCTTCTTGTCCTGGAGCCAGGAAACATAGTCACTCGGTCCAATGTGGATGTTCCGCTGATCCAGGTTCTTGCCGGCGACCGACTGGACTGCCTCGGTCTTGGAAGTTCTCTTCGAGGCCAAACGATTCCGGTCCAGCATGTTCAGGAAGTCCGCGTTGCCGCCAACATTCAACTGATAAGTCTTATCGAGCTCCACACCCCTCTGTTTGAAGAGGTCCGCGAGGACCCTATGAACTATGGTGGCGCCGAGTTGAGACTTGATGTCGTCCCCGATTATGGGCACCCCTAGCTCCTCGAAACGACGCGCCCACGCGGGATCACTGGCTAAGAATACCGGTATATTGTTTACAACGGCCACTCCGGCATCCAGGGCACACTCCGCATAGAACTGAGCTGCTTTCTCAGATCCAACGGGCAGATAAATGAGCAATATCTCGGCCTTCGATTCGCTGAGGACTTTCACCACTTCTTCTCTGCTGGGTTCGGGGCACGAGGCAAGGACGAAAGAGTGATCGGGCTCTGACGCCCGCATGCTTTCAGGAAAACCATCGAGCACTTTCCCCATGATGACGGGCACACCCGTTTCTGGAACGAGGTCGACAAGGCGGGTGGTACAATTCGGTGGGGCGAAGACAGCCAGGGAAAGATCGAGCCCTACTTTTCGCTGATCTATATCAAAAGCGGCCACAACCTCTATGTCGAACGGCTTGTAGCCGCCGACATCCCAATGCATGAGCCCAGTGCAATCCTGCGTCCGTCCGGTTCGGTAGTAATATAGGCCTTGTACCAGAGCGCAGGCGCAATTCCCGACCCCTGCCAAGGCTATTCTGATTGATCCCATGATCTGATCTAATCCTCTCCTCGCGGAATCCGGTAACAAGACCCGACTGTTTGAGGCCCGGAACCCGTCGTTCATGTTACCGGCACCATACCACGGGCGATGAGACCTGGGAAGGGCCGAATCTGCCGGTTGTGTTCTGAATGGTTCTCAAGGGGGTGCGGAAATCCTCTTGGGCCTGACATCTTGGCCATCGCATGCGTCGGGAGGATTGACGACACGGTCTTATCCGAGTATTGGTCATGACAAGAATACGCAGGCCAGAAAATGCTCCTTCGGGGCCAATGAAAGGGTAAGTCTTGACGTCTCAGCAAGTTTCATCGGCAGGATGGCAGACCAAGAGTTCGGATCGGTTCGTGCTCAAGTGGATAAAGATCAATCTCTCAGCTCGGATTACACCAAAACTATTGGGGTTCTCGTGGTTGCGTCCCTGGGTGATAACCGTTGCCAGCATGACCTTCGGGATGGCGGCCGGTTTGTCATTTGCTTCCGGATGGGGTGCGCTCGCGGGGCTTCTAGCTGGAGTCTCTCAGATTCTCGATGGAGTCGATGGTCAGTATGCGAGACTCACGGGCACGCAGAGTTCGGCAGGGGCTTTTCTCGATTCCGTCTTGGACCGTTATAGCGACGGTTTTTTGGTGCTTGGGTTGATCGTCTTCAACGTAAAACTGGGTATTCCGGTATGGTTGCTGTTTCTCCTGGGGGCATTGGCTCTGACAGGCAGCGGGCTCGTCAGCTATACGAGCGCTCGGGCTGGTAGTCTTGGGATACACCTCGGCAGACCGACCCTGGCTAGTAAGGGGACGAGAACTACCGTCATCGCCATGAGCGGAATCATGAGCGGCTTATTTCCTTACGCACCCATGGCAGCTCTCTGCTATCTGGTGTCGCACACCAATCTGACGGTGGTACACCGAATTCGCTTGGCCAACCGTTCGGCGGAACTGGGGCGACCGTAGACCTCGTACCCCCAAAGTCCAGGCATCAGGAATCCGGAGGCCGTCGTACCGGGGTCATCGGCCGACTACGCCCCAGAGGAGCCGCTCCACATAATCGTTCATTCAACCAACGCGTTCCCCGCAGGAAAGGGAGAGCTTGGACGTGAGAAAAAAATCGAAAACGGGAATCCGTTCTTTCTTCGGCGCATCAAACCAAATCAAGACGCAGGAGAATGGAATACGGAGGGAAGATCCATGAATTACTGGACCAATATATCAAGAGAAGTCAGAGAGATACTTGGCGAGAGGCCCAATGTGGCTGCTTACGCCAATGACGAATTGTTTTCACAATGGGTGAGAAATCTGACCCCAAGCGCGAGAGGCTTGATCTGCAACGTGAGCGAGCTGAAAGGCTCCGAATTCTGCGCGCTTTAGGTCCACACAAAATTCAGGAGGCAAGCTTGGCAAAATACGTATGTAGTAACTGCGGGTTCATCTACGATCCGGCCGAGGGAGATTCATTCAAGGGAATAGGCCCAGGAACCAAGTTCAAAGACCTGCCGGATGATTGGGTTTGTCCGAGCTGCGGAACCGAAAAATGGAAATTCGCACCTGAGGATTGATTGACCATTTAATTTGGGGTTGGTGAGTGACCAGAAGCACGAGTGCGAACGAGTTCGTGCGTCCGGCGTCCACACTCACCGATTCCTAACCAGAATTCAAGGAGGGCTGCATGATATCGGGCCTTAATAGGCAAGTTTTCACTCAAATAAGTTATGGTCTTTATATAGTAACGTCCCATTTGGACGGAAAGCTCAACGGTCAAATCGTGAACACGGTGCTTCAGGTCACGTCGGAGCCTCCGCGTGTTGCGGTGATCATAAACAAGAACAACCTCACCCATGAATTCATATCTAAGAGCAAGGTATTCGGGGCTAGTGTGCTCGACACCTCTACTCCCATGACTTTCATCGGCCTGTTCGGATTCAAGTCCGGGAGGAACGAAGACAAGCTCTCCAAGGCGCAATTCGTCCAGGGCACTACGGGTGCTCCCTTGGTGACCCAACATTGTATTAGCGTTCTCGAGGCCAAGGTCATCGACGAAGTTGACGTGGGGACCCACACCCTCTTCGTAGGGGATGTGGTTGCAGCTGAGGTTCTTCGCAGTGGCGAACCTCTGACCTACGCGTACTACCACACCCACCTGAAAGGGAAATCCCCGAAGACTGCACCAACCTACAATCCTGAAAAGTGAAGAAAGACCGGATCAGGGATGACCGCTTGCAGAAGGATTGTTCGCTTGAGCCACATGTCAACTTAAGGGTGGACAGGAGTTTCCGAGACAAGGCCAACTGCGTTGATTGTATGCAGAATGAAAGGAGAACGGGTAATGGTACAGGAACGTGCTGTTCTGGCGGGCGGCTGCTTTTGGGGTATGCAAGATCTGATTCGAAAGTTGCCGGGGATTGAGGCCACCCGGGTGGGTTACACCGGCGGAGATGTACCCAGTGCCACTTACCACAACCACGGTACGCACGCCGAAGCAATAGAGATTCTGTTCGATCGGGACAGGATTTCTTATCGCCGCATTCTGGAATTCTTTTTTCAGATACACGACCCCACAACCATCAACCGGCAAGGTAATGACCGAGGCCCGTCTTATCGCTCGGCAATTTACTATGTCAACGAGGCGCAAAAGCAAGTCGCTCTTGAGACCATCGCCGATGTAAACGCCTCCGGATTATGGCCGGGCAAAGTGGTAACGGAAGTCGAACCTGTAGGGGATTTTTGGGAGGCAGAGCCCGAACATCAGGATTATCTTCAGCGCTTTCCCAACGGCTACACCTGCCATTACCCTCGTCCGAATTGGGTACTACCACGGCGAGCACCTGGTTGAGCGGTCTTTTAGCTCTTCTGCGCCAAGATGAGTTCGGTTGCTCCTGGGAAAGGTTGCGTGGACTTCATGCGGCCCTCGTGTAAGCGTCAGGAGGGGCACCCTTCGACCCCTCGACGGTGCCAAGACCGTAATGGTGGCAACACTGCGGCATAATTTCGGTTAAGAGGGCCGATAATCTCATGTCTTCCGTGAAATCGGGCGGCAAGAACGATATAGGGTACGAGGTCGTGGGCGGGAGGGAGACGGAGAGGAGTGGAATGGAGCTGTCAATAGATATTCTGAGGAAGGCAAAAGGGAAACGGTATTGGATATTCATCGCATCCGCTGCCGCCCTTATTTCGGTGTTGCATTTCTATCTGTTTACGAGGCATATACCTCTTGTTGTTTTTGAGGAACTCTATTACATCCCGCTCTTCCTCGGAGCCTTCTGGTTCGGTTTTAGAGGCGCTCTTGCGGTGTATGTTCTTGTCTCTTTGTTCTATCTCCCCTTCTTCTTTGGTGATGGAACGAATTCGGCATTACGCCTGGCAGACAGATTGCTTCATCTGGTTTTTTCAGGAGTATTTACCTTCACTATCGCTTTCTTTGTTGACCGTGAAAGGAAAAGAAGACAAGAGGCGGAAAGAGAAAAATATCTCGCAGGGATAGGACAGGCTGCCACGGCCATCGTGCATGATCTGAAGAATCCTCTCATTGCAATCCTGGGACTTGGGCAGCGCATTCAAGAGGGAAAAGTCAACACGGACGCGGCTGTTCAGGTGATTATGAATTCCGCGCGGAGCATGGAACGGATCGTCAATGATGTGCTCGATTTCGCCAGGCCGATTCGGTTGGAATTAAAGGATGAAGACGTCCGGACCCTCGTCAGCCGCGTTTATGATTTGAGTGCGAATAAGGCTGAGGACAACGGTGTATTCTTGTCTCTCGATCTTCCCGCGGGGTCGGTGCCTGTCGTCATGGACGGCGTGCAGATGCAGCGGGCGCTTATCAATATTTTCAACAATGCCATCGAAGCCTCCGACGCGGGCCAGAAGGTCGTCCTCACCGTGAGGGATGCGAAAAATCATCTGGATATAAGGATCAAGGATCAAGGCTCCGGCATGGACAAAGAAGCGCTCGAAACTATCTTTACCCCGTTCTTCACCACGAAGAAAGGCGGGACCGGCCTTGGATTGCCCATAGCGAAGAAGATTATTGAGGCGCACAAGGGAACGATACGAGTAGAGAGTAAACAGGGAACGGGCACAGAGGTGAGAATAGAATTGCCGTACAAAGACGGCGGGTCACAAGGGGGATGACTTGAACGGGATATTGCCACAGGGCTCATTGAAAACCGGAACGATTATACGAATACCGATCCAGCTGCAATTCTAATGTGTTATCATAATTGGCGGTGCAATTTACTGCATAGGAAGACCGGAGATGAATAGGGGCGCAACCGAAATCGGGCCTTTGACCAACGGCCAGGCGCACGCGATGGAGATTGGATAGGTCGAGATATACATTCTCGTCACGATGATCGGGATGGGCGGTGAGGGCTTACGGCGGTTCTTAGTCAAGAAGGTGAGGTGGACCTCAATCTTCCGTTGGGGTCCGAATAGTCGTGTGACTGTCACGCTCCTTCCACCAGGTAGCGTAAAGAAGAAAAGAACCTGATCCTCACTCAACGGCACCGCGAGATCTGTTGAAGAATCCAACCAAGAAGCTGTTCTGAAAAACCATTCACAGCAACTATTCGCTGTCTGTGATCAGAAACCGCTATCACTACCTTTTGGGCTAGATGTACGACGGACATTTGGCTTATGACCTTTCCATACGATGACCGCTCAATAGCGTTTCGGTTGAAGAAGAGACGTCAGGATGGTAACTTCGGTGGCGGCTGGGCAAAAACATTGATGATGTAGGACGCTAACTCGAAAGGACAAAAAGGTGCAAAACAAGAAACGTCCGCTTGCATTTTGGTTCATCATGGCATTCCTCTTTTTCGATCTGCTCTTCTTCGTGATAGGGCAGACCGGGGCCCTATTTGCCTACAATTTCACGGTACGGATCGGACTTCAGGAAAGTGTACAGGCCGTCGGTGAATACGGGGTTCAGGTAAACCGATCTTTTGGGCTAGCGGATACGGTCATCGCTATACCGCTCATGCTGATTTCGCTTGCAGGACTGTATAGGAGAAAACGCTGGGCGCTTGCGACTCTGGCAGCTTTCATGGGAATAACAATCTACTGGCCGGTTTTCTGTGCCGGTTTGTTCTTATTTCTGAAAGGGATCCCCGGCTACAGTCTTGTTCCGGGAGTTGGATATAGCATCATACTTTTACTGCACGCAGTATTTGGAATCTGCATTCTGGGCTACCTCATGTTTCGAGGTGATGAACTGGTTTCCGCGTGAACCATTTGCCAGTGGAGAAGTTCTTTATCGGCCTTTCATTATTCTGGTCGCAGAAAACAAAATCGTTTTGTGAATTATCCCTCGTAATTGCCCCCATCGGGCATCCGAAGATGCTTGCCAGAAACGGCCGGAGTCTTTCCATAATGCCTGCTAAGATCCAGGCGAGAGCCGCACGGAGGCTTTTCAGGACCCCAAAGCTTTGGTCTACCGTGTTCCAGTCACTCCGGTCCGTTCGGTGATCGTAACTTTGTAGAGGACAAGACCCACGAAGAAGTCGGCGACCGCCATCATGACATTGGGAAACATCGATTCCATGAGCCATCTTAAAGGGCTATCCCAGAAGCTCGTCTTGATCCAGCCTTGGAGTGCAGCTACCACGATGAGATCAGTCATCATAATGATACCGAAGAAGGCCAGGAAACTGTTGAGCAACATCCCCCAAACTGCTGTGCGGGTTGAAAGGAAAAGTCCGCTTACAAGGCACAAGTCCATGGCCGGAAATGCCGACCCCCAGAAATAGGTGATTCCGTGATGGGGCGGATGCATGATGTAGTGGGTCATCACTGCTCCAAGGGCCATGGCCACCTGGGCTATCCACAAGTGCATACGATGAGGACTCATGATCAACTGTACCCGAATCTGATAGAATATCCGAGAAGGAACGTAATGATCACCGCTAACACGTGAAGGATTATCCACCCGATTCTAGGATACATAAGCCTGCTGAGCATATCAGTTACCTCCCAGCCAGATCCGGCATAGCCTCCCGGCCACATAAACGACGCTCAAGCCGAAAAAGTGCACAAGCCACCACCGAAATGTGAGGAATCGCCATGCCTTGTTCATCTAGTTTCACCCCAGTCTCTTCATACCCACTCAGCGAACACCCCCCTTGTAACATTTGGTTATCAACGGCCCTGTAGCAGGTCAAAATCATTGAGTCAACCCTTGTAAACGGTCAAGAGCTTCCCAGGGCTCAAGAGCGTAAATGTCATGGGAGCGATGCGGGTGTGGGAGTGACCGCCGTCGGGCATCGAAATCATCCCCGGCCCTTGTTGACGGCTTGCGGAATCAAGAGAGGGAAAAAGGTCGAAAAGACAATCCCTTGTCCTACTGCCGTCAGTCCCGGCACGTTCAAGAGACCCGTTCCTGTTAATCAGTTTCGGCTTCGTAATGACGGACTTCGATAAGATTCTTCTCCGGATCACGGAAATATATTGAAGTTCCGATTCCTTGGGCTCCCCACAAACGGACCGGTCCCCTCTCTACCGGAATGCTCCGGGCCTCCAACCTTTTGATGAGGGCTTCCCAGTCGGTTCTGGTTAAGGCGAGGCAGAAATGGTTGAGGTTTTCACGGCCTTCCCCTAGACGGGCGGTCTTTTCCCACAACTTCTTCGGAAACAAGTCGATGATGGTGTCGGCATTCAGCCTCAGGGATGCGAAAGGCACGGCTCCCGCCCTATACTCCTCAAGGCGTTCAGTCGGCAACTGGAGGAATTCGCTGTAGAAGGCGATCATGGTCTCGTCATCTTCGACGTTCAAGACGATGTGGTCCATCAGGCAATCCATCGTAACTCCTTGGTGAGAATGTGTGCTCCTTCACGATCCCTATTCGGGGAGGCTAATCGTTTCATTTGGTATTGAGAATCGCTCGGCAGAGTTCTCGCCCAGCTTGATTCGCTTCTTCAAGGTACTCTGGGAATCTCTGCACATCTCCTTCGAATTCGAGTCCGCGGTAGAGAAGAGTTTTCCACAGCTCCATATCGAGTGGATCAAAGAAATATCGAATTGTCAGCAAGGCCCCATCGAACAGCTTCTTTCCCTTAGTTGCGCCAGCCGAAATGAAAAGTCCTTTTTTCGGAAGCTCCCTTTTCCCAAACGCCGTGTTCTCAAGCCAATACTTCTTAACCCAAATCGACTGACACCTATCCATAAGGATTTTGGTATGGGCGCTTACAGTGTAGAAGAACATCGGTGAGGCCAGCATCAGTCCGTCGCATTCCAACAGCTTGTCGTACACTGGCTGAAAATCGTCTTGCATCACGCATCGACCGGTCTTCTTGCAGCCGTAGATCTCCAGACACGGGGACATCTTCAGGTCCCGAAGGATTATCTCTTCCACATTGGCTCCTTCTTGCTGAGCCCCTTCGACGGCTTTTCTGAGCAAGGTGGCTGTGTTTCCATTTCGCCGGGGAGCCCCGTAAAGAGCCAAAATTTTCGGCACATTCAACATTTCATGCTCCTTTCACTGATCCGCATCAATAATCCTGCGAATTACCTCGGCATTTCCCTCACGTATTGATGCCTTGTGATGAATCGACGGTCTTCACGCTCAGTTGAGGTTTGAACTCCGGCCCACTGTGGCACCTCCTTGAAACTGCATATGGCCCTTTACGGCCCTTTACCAATCTTTCTGATGGCTTTGCCGACAAGTCCGGGGGTGCATCTGTCCTCTTCATGGAAGATTTCGATGAGCGAGGGCAAAGCAGAGGCTGCCCCATTCCCATGACCGCACAATGCCCGGATGGCGGCGTCTCGAACTCTGCACTCGTCGTCCCTCAGTCTTTCCACCAAGTCCTGTATCACTTCCGTGTCCTTCAGCTTGCCGAGTCCATGCACCCCAACCCATCGAGCCACAGGGTCTTCTGATCGTGCCAACTGTGCAAAGACGGGCTTGGTCTTGCCGCCTTCCGGGTCCATGTGTAAAAGTGCTTTGAGCACTACCGTGGTGTTGGCAAGCTCAGGGTCGGGGAGCAATGCCACCAAGGCGTCAAACGCTTGTGGCGAATTGATTCTCTCCAAGAGTCGGATGAGCACAATCCTTGCGCTGTGCGAAGAACTGGAGTCGCCAGCGTAATGGATCGAGCCTGATTTCTTATCGATTGTAGCCCCGGTCGGTTTCTTCAACAGGCCAAGCATTTCACTCATAGCCGGGGCAGCGAGGGGACCGAATGTCGCCAGCGCCTTTGCTGATTGATGTGCTGTTGTGGAGTCTTTCAAGGCCTCGGCCAGGACCGGTATAGCTTTGACATCCGCGATCCTACTCAATGTCTCGACCGCGCGCCATCTGGTAAATCGGTCACGATTCGCGTCTATAGTGCTGCGCGGTGAGAATGGGTCCTAAGCGAAGGAGGCCAGGACGGTTCTCAGCGACGCAGGATTTCCCTGGAACCGGTTGAATCTTCTGAACAGCCGTTCCTTCAATTCACTCAGGGTTTTGAAGAATCGGTTGTGGGTGGTTTTTCGCCTGGTTTCCTTCCAGACGTATTCGGCCGCATTGAGTTTTGGTGAGTATGGAGGCAAGTAGTGGAGTTCGATCCGGTCTTGCTTGCCTTCAAGCCACTTTCTTACGGCCGGGCCCTTGTGATATTTGGCGTTGTCCAGGATCAGGTGAATCTTCCGATCTCTATATCTGGATATGAGTTGGCCCAGAAAGGCCAGGAAGGTTTTGGTGTTGAACCAGTCGACAAACCGGAAGTAAAATTTGGGCTGATCGCCGACCGTCACCGCTCCCATCACTTTCAGGGACTTCCGTGTGGGTGGGGTCTTCACCACGCATCCGATCCCCTTCAACGCCCAGTGTCGGTAAATGGAACCTGCAAGCTTGAAGCTCACTTCATCTTGATACATCAGGATGCCTTCGTCCTCTTGGACTTTTTTTTCACCTCAGGCAATTCCTCTTCAATCCATGTGGCCTGCCGCTTCTTGTCGGCTTGGGAGAGTTCTTGTCTGGGATATTGAAGTGAAAAGCCCAACTCGTGAAGAACCCTGCGAATCTGAGAGTGACTATATGCAATGCTGAAGCGCTGCTTTACCAGGCCCGCAATGATCGGTGCCGTCCAGACTCCGGTATCCACGCCGCTGTTTTCAGGCCCTTCTCGAATCACTATGGCAAGTTCCCGTTTCTGGTCAAGACTCAATCTGGGCTTCTTCCCTTGGTATGGTCCTCGCACAAGCAAGCCCGTTACGCCTTTGCGCCTGTACCTCTCTATCCAGCGCTGCACAGTACTCCGAGCCACTTCGAGAATCTGACCAACCTGTTGAAGGGTCCTTCCTTCGTGAACCAGCAAGATCGCTCTCAGCCGAACCCTTGCTTCGAGATCCTTTCTCTTCTTGGCGAGATAGCGGTGGTGGACAATGTGATTGTAATCCTCCAGATCAAGTCTCAATCCACGCTTTGGCACTCCTCTTCCCTCCCGTCAGGCATTGGGAAGGGCATACCAGATATCCGGAAAAAAGTCGCGCCCTTTCGAACCTATTCCGAATGCGCGGCACTATAGCAAGATCTGTGACAGCGGCTCCACGGCATCTTGAGCGGCAGGGCCCAACATTCCGAGTGCTTCGGCAGATAGGGTGGCCGTATTATCCCGGAGAGCAAGCAGCTCGATCAAGAGAGGGATGGATTCCGTTGCACCGATGCGACCAAGTGCCCACGCGGCATATTCAGGATCACCGTGCCCGCTGCCCTTGCCATCTCGTAACATGCCCATGAGCGCCGGTGCTGCGCTGCGAGCGCGAGGGCCGAAAGTCCCCAAGGCCTTGGCAATAGCACCCCTCGCTGCAACGAGATGAGATGCGTTAATTGCGCCATAGCCGCGTTCCCACGGTTCGGCATTCTTCAAGGCGTCTATCAATCCGGGAATCGCCTCGGGATCACCGATTTCGCCAAGAGCCCAGGCTAATCGAGAACGAGTACCTATTGTGCCGTCGCCAGTGTCGTAATCATTTGGTCCGTGTCGTAGGACTTTCAGCAGAGCGGGTACGGCGGGGCGGGCTTCGGGCCCCATACGTCCCAGACACTCCGCAGCCCATTTGACACAGACGTATTTGCTGGGAGTTCCTGTCAGAAAGGGGAGATGGCAGATGGGGCGTCTCTTGCAGCTTCGATCCTGCTGGGTCGATAAGTGATCGGCCATGTACGGGCAGGAATTCCCTTGTACCTGATCAATGAGGTCTGCCAGTACAGCATCCTCTGTCCCTGATGCTTCATGGTTCCCCGTACACAAGAAGGCACTGATTACTAGAATGAACACCATCGTAAAGGCCCTCCGACTTCTTCTCTTCGTCCGTGGTGTCATTCGTCCCATCGTGAAACTCTCCACCGCCCTGTCACGTACCACGAGTATCCAGGATTTGGGCTACTGACGCAAGAACCGGGCTTAAATCAAGGTCAATCACAGGACCAAGAAACTTGCTGTAGTCTGTCTTGCCTGAACCGTTTTCCGGCTGGAATACTGGAAATCTCCGATCCGTTCCTAGCCAAAAATATCGCAAACATTCAATATCATAAGACAACAGTAGGGAACGACACTGTTTCGAGAAGTACACGGGAAGCGTGTTTAGGCTCAGCGATTAACGATAGGGCAATTTCCTTGATGAGAGTATTTCAAGGACTATCTTATGGAGAGTCGGGGTCGGACGAATCATGTTCATACGAGGAGGTCTTTCTTCCAGTCCAATCTCTGATCTTATCCCCTTTCAAGTACAAGACAATCGCGACAATAGCGCAGGCGACGCTTAACCCGACGATGAATCCCCAGTTTTCCTTATACAAAGCCGAACCGCTCAAAGCCAGCATGATGGTTCCTGGGATCCGTCCGAGACCGCATACGACGATGAAGGTCGGGAAGGACATAGGACTGAGGCCCAGCAAGTATGAGAGGATGTCCTTTGGAAAACCAGGAAATGCGAAGAGGACCAATGTCCCGAGAGCGCCGCGACGTTCCGCCAAGAAATGGAACTTTTCGAGAGTGTCCTGTTTTACAATCAGTTTCACCAGCGGTAGCCCCATTATTCGGGCGGCGGAAAATGCGACCGCCGAGCCCAAGGCTAGCCCGAGAGTTGAATAGATAGCTCCCTGAATGGTCCCAAAAACAAAACCCCCGATAAAACCGGTAACCTCTCCGGGAATCGGAGCGACAACAACCTGAAGGGATTGCATCAAAATGAACACAATAGGGGCCCAAACACCCCAGCTTTCCAGGTAGTCCCTGATTTCGTCTCTGTTGCCCCAGAGTTCTATCAGCCTCCACGTTGTTTGAGGCAGTCGGCCTGAAAAGACCATCCACAAAGTGACAGCCAATACCAATCCCAGGAGGAAGGCTCCCACGACCAGTTTCACCCACTCAGCTCGGGAAGAAGGCAGCATCAAGGAACCTCTTCACAAGGTTCTGCTGAAAGGGAAAGCGACTGGTGTTTCCCGTGAAGGCGAAAACACAGTTAGGTAAAGGTCGAGTCCGGAAACATCTGGAAACCGCGTCGAGGTCGAGGCTCACTACAAGGTCGGAGACAGGGATACTCGCTTCACGTTAGAAAAGCCTTTTCTGTTTATCGGGACTTCCAGAAACATCAATTAGTGAAGCCTCCAAGAAGAATCAATCAGGAACTCGGATAACCGTCTTGTTCGCGAGCAGTTCTTGGAGCTCTGCGAGGAGCTTCTTCTCCTGAGAGTCGATAACAAGATCTGCCTCAGCTATGGCCAGGATCTTTTCATATTCGGAATTCGTGAGCCTGCCGTCTTCGATGGCCTTCTTAATCATCTTCCCAATTTTTTCACCTGATTCACCTGACTTCATATGTACCTCCGAATTTCTAGATAGTGGCCGGAATTACCGGCTACCATGGCATCCATGAGCCAATATATACAATGTTGACGGTTCAAGGGATAGCCCATCTTCGCCGGAACTGTTCTGGCATGGTTGCAGCAAAACCCGACACGGTCGGCGAACTTCCCCACGGCAATGAGAAAGTCTTGTCCTGCGGCCTTTGATACTACTCGACGACCTTCAATTAGTCAACGCAGGTTCTTGACCTGGGATTCTTGGCAAAGTACAGTTGACCGACATAGGTATCGTATCTTTTCCCCGGCCCATCAAAAATGGAAGGGGACCCGAGATTAACGAATGGGAGGAGATCTATGAAGAAGTTGTTTCTCTTGGCCCTAAGCCTATTTCCCTTGATTACGCAAATAGCTTTCGCTGCAGACATCAAAGACTCAGAGTCTGTTACCCACGATTCGGATTCATCCACTTACCGTATCGTTGACACGTATTCCTTCCCCGGCTTCAAGGTTATCCAGTTCACACTGCCCGTTCTTTCGGTGTACTCATACCTGCTGGTCAGCGACGGGGAGGCTCTTCTGGTTGACCCAGTCCGGGACATTTCATTTTTTCTGGAAACAGCCCAGAAAGAAGGGGCAAAAATCAAGGGCGTCTATCTGACTCATTCCCATGCGGATTTCATAGCCGGGCATACGGAAGTCAAGAAAGCTTCGAATGTTCCCATTTACCAAAGCCATAAATCGGGAGCAAAATATCCTATCGAAGCCGTTGATGAGAAGTCTTCCGTCAAAATTGGCAGCGTGACGCTGAAATTCATGGATACTCCAGGGCACACGCCTGATGGCCAGTGCTGCGCCGTTTTCTCTCAAGATGATTCAAAAACTCCCAAACTTCTGTTCACGGGCGACGTGCTCTTCGTGGGAAGCGTGGGTAGGCCGGATCTCATGGAGGGAACGATATCTGCAGCCTGGCTCGCTTCGGCGATGTACGACTCTTGGACTCAGAAGCTGTCCAAACTCCCCGACAGCGTCATGATCTTTCCTGCTCACGGGGCAGGGTCTCTTTGTGGCGCGCATCTCAGCGATGAACCCAAATCGACCATTGGTCAAGAAAGGGAAAGGAATCCGTACTTCAAGGCCAAGGGTAAAGGCGAGTTCATTGCCCTGGTGCTGCAAGGCCTTCCCGAGGCGCCTCAGTACTTTCAGTATAACGCGAAGATGAACCGCGAGGGACCACCACTGGTAGACTGGAACGCAGCCATGCCCAGGGAAGTCACTCCCGGCCCCGAGTTGACCCAACCAGAAAGGTATTACGTCGTGGACCTCAGGGAAGCTGAATCCTATGCCTCGGGTCACATCCCCAATTCTGTCAACATCGCCGCTCGAGGAAGACTCGAGACGTGGGTGGGGACGATGGTGCCGTGGGGCTCCAAGCTGGTTCTTGCAGGAAACATGGACCTTCTTAAGGAGGCTAGGCACAGGCTCCACCGAGTAGGATACCATGGCGACATCATTACGCTTGAATCATGGAGGAACTCGAATCTCCCTATCAAGAAGGGGAACCCTATCTCACCGCGAGACCTCTATTCCCTTATGCAAAGAGGGGAAGCGCCGCTCGTGATTGACGTGCGGCTTCCAGCGGAGTGGATGGCCCTCCGAATAGGCACAGTGCTGAACCTTACATTGAGCCATTTGGCCGAGTTGTCTTCTAAGCTGGATCCTGAGCAGCCGGTCGTGGTGGTCTGCAATTCTGCGTACCGCTCCAGCATGGGAGCTGGAATACTCGAACGCAAGGGTATAAAGAACGCCAGAAACCTTGAAGGAGGGAGTCAGGCTTGGATGAAGGCTGGTTTCCCAGTTTACGAGGGTGAGAAGACAGCCGAGGCCGGGTTGGTACCGAGCAAGGCGTTACCCAAGGGCACACCGTCGGAAGAACCGAAGGAGAAAGCAGCAAGGCCCACGCCAAAACCCATAATTCCTGATGTGGGCTGCTGAGACGACCTCACCGTATTAGGGGATAAGCGGGGATTGTGATGCTAATCACGCTGTCCCGCTGAACGAAAGAGAAACTCGTCTTCTGTTGTGAAAATCCAAGCAGAATCGCTCGATCGACTCACAGAATCATCGTTGCGCCGACTTTCATGCTTGGATTTTCACACCTGCATTCAAAATGGGTCTGATAGTTGTTCATTGGAAGGCACCGTACATTTAGCTACGTAGATGAATGACAACAAAGCCGACCAGGCTACATTTAGGACCAGCTCGGCCACAAAGATCGTTCTGGTCCGAAGACGGCTCCCAACCGCAGATTCGCACTACACGAGCCAAGCCGCCGCAGCATCATAGCAGATAAGAAAGTCCAGACATATTCCTACAGCGAGCCGGAAGGATTCCAGGGGGGCCCTTAAAGTCTGGGTACCTGTCAATGACCAAAAGAGGGTTAGAAATCTCCATTGTCCGGCTGTTCAAAGACATTCAATCACGAAGAGGAGCAATGTCAGGAACGAAATCCGTGCATTCATCAGTTCAATCGGTTCACTCTCTCAATCCATTTACCGAGCAATCGCATTCTAAATAAGGCTTTCTCTCACGCGACGCCCCAGTTCCTGGCCGGTCAGAAACTCCTCGTTCACCGGTTCGGACGCTCCGGCTCTTTCCAATTCTTCCACGAAGTGACCGAGCCGAGCCCTCGCGAAGACCTTGACATCGGGCGCCAATGATCGAACCTGATGGACAACATCCAAGGAGGCCTTATGGTCGGGAACCGTTACAACGACCACCTTGGATTCTTCCACATGCACATGATCGAGAATCTCCGCATGTGTTGCGTCTCCCACTTCCGCCCTCATGCAAGATTCAGCACCTTCATCGAGGATGCAACTCTCCTTAGCTCGCGCAACCAGGGATGGGTTAAGATCAACGACGACGACCTGAATACCCTCTTCCCGCAGTATTCTCGTTACTTCTTGACCTGCGGGCCCGAACCCCACCACAATCGCATGATCTTTAGCGACGAAGTCCTCTCCTTCGCCCATTCTTGAAGTTGCCTGTGGGGCCGGTCGCTGGAAGACTCTAGTGGAGAGGGCCCCAATCCTGGATGCATTCTTTACGAGAAAGGGGGTGGCAAACAAGGAGATTATAGTCGCTGATATGAGAAGCTGAGACATATTTTCATCCAGTAAACCTTGAGAAAAGGCCAAGTGCCCCAGTACGAAGGAGAACTCGCCGACTTGGGCCAGAGTGGCTCCCGAAGCAACGGCGTGCCTGCGTGAGACTTTGAATAGGGCTAGCACCAACCAGACGACAAAACCCTTCACCACGATGAGGAGTCCCGTCAAGGCGAGAATCGGAACCCAGTTTCGCATCATCCAGCTCACGTCGGCCATCATCCCGACAGAGCAGAAGAATATTGTCGCAAACAGGGCTCTGAATGGGGCTACGTCCGACCTGATTTGAGCGGCAAACGGGCATTCAGCCAAGAATACGCCGGCGGCAAAGGCACCGAGCGAGGGTGACAGGCCGACACCATGTGCTGCCCATGCTGAACCTGCACAGACTACTGTCGAGAGTAGCATGAAGAGCTCGCGATTACGTGTGGAAGCTATTGCCCTCAGAAAACGCGGGAAAACGAAGTCAACTATGAGGAAAAGACCTCCGAATAGGACAACTGCGAAGAAGGCCTTCTTCCCTAGCTCCAGTAGAATCTCCGATCCTATTCCCGATCCGGCGAGGGCCGTAACGAGTATTACGAGAGGAGCTAATGCCGCATCCTGGAGCAATAGGATCCCAAGGGCGTGACGACCGTGAACACTGTCAAGTTCGGAACGGTCTCGAAGCAAACGAATGACCACAGCCGTACTACTTGGAGCTACCACCAATCCCACCACCAGAGATACTTTCGGTGGCAAACCAACCAGATGGCAGCCTATGGCAACGGCCGCAGCCGTAAGTGCTATTTGTAGGGATCCCCCACCAAGGCTTGTTCGACCGAGGCTCCTCAATCTCTTGATCGAGAACTCCAATCCAATGCTGAATAGCAGGAGGGTGACGCCGAGTTCGGCTAAGCTGTCAATCAGGGATCGACTGGTCACCAAATTGGCTACCCCCGGACCAATGATGGTTCCGGCAACGAGATAACCAGATATGGAGTTTTGACCGAGACGTTCAAAGAGAATTCCGAGCATCATTGCCGCGCCTGCCAAAACCACCAATTCCAAAAGGATGAACCAGAAATCCATGACACAGTCTCCACAGGGATGGGTTTGAACGAATTGTGTATCACCGTGTTCCGCAATAGACAACTATTCCTTACCATTTCAGATCCGGCTAGACTGGAATCGAGACAGAACGGCGATGAAGAGCGGTGCAGAACCTTGTTTGAAGCAAGTCACTCCATCCGAAGTCCATGACATACACGGCTTTCGCTCGTGAGTGATCAGGCGCCCCTGTGTCCATTCTTTTGAGCCGTTTCTGTTCCGAGGCTTTGCTAATAGATCGCTTGAGTTTGTTTACGAACAAGAAGCCTGCCATGTTAATCATCCACAAGTTGGAGCCCACTCCTGCGATGTGGTATCCTGCGGAGTCTCTTAGAACGAGGAGGTGATACGATGCGTGATGGACCCTCTAGGCCGAAAGCAGTCAACATCGTCATCGGAGGTGAGGCAGGGCAAGGTCTGATTACTGTTGGTGATATTCTCACCAGGACGCTGGTCCGGGCCGGCTACTCGGTCGTCGTCACCCAGAGCTATCAATCTCGGATTAGGGGAGGACACAATACCTTCACTGTCCGAGTGGGGTCCGAGGAACTCCTGGCGCCACAGGAGTCGATCGACATCCTTGTAGCCCTGAATCTGGATACCGTACACTTTCACCGGCACGAACTTTCGCCACGAGGCACTGTCTTGGTGGACGAAAAATGGGGTTTGGAGGGTAATGCGATCTTTGCTGTTCCGTATGAGGAGCTTGGATCACAGAAATTTTCAGGTATTTTGGCTCTTGGAGTAGTGGGAGCCATGCTGGGGCTGGAGGAAGTAAGGTTCTCCGGTGCATTAGAACAATTTCTTGGCAAGCGTGGGGATCAGGTGCTCCAGGAGAATCTCGCATCTCTCAAGAGCGGCTTTTCGTGGATGTCCTCACGGTCTGGGCCGATGCACAAGCTTTCACCTCCGAGATACGCTGGAACCCGGTTGACGCTCAACGGTAACGATGCGATAGCGCTGGGGGCTCTGGCGGCAGGAATGAAATGGTGTTCGTTCTACCCCATGACCCCAGCGACGTCGATTGCCGAAACCCTTGCGATCCATTCACAAGCCATGGGAATTGTCGTAGAACAGGCCGAAGACGAGATAGCTGCGATCAATATGGCCCTCGGGGCTTCTTTCGCCGGTGCACCCGCTATGGTGGCCACTTCTGGGGGCGGATTTGCACTGATGACAGAGGCTGTGAGCCTTGCGGGGATGATAGAGACTCCGGTCGTGATCGTGGTCGCCCAGCGTCCAGGCCCATCCACAGGTCTTCCCACGCGAACGGAACAGTCTGATCTCGAGTTTGTTCTGCACAGCGGCCACGGTGAATTCCCACGCGCCATCTTCGCTCCGGGGAGTGTTGAGCAATGCTTTCACACGACAAGGCAGGCCTTCGAGCTGGCCGAAGCAGTCCATGGACCGGTATTTGTTCTGACCGATCAGTTTCTGGCGGATTCTTACCGATCTTTGGAGCCGTTCGATCTCGATCAATTGTCCACCGCTAAAGCGTGCAAGGTCTCGGACGAAGGCATTCCTCATCACCCCTATGAGATCACTCAAAGCGGCATTTCTCCTCGATTATTTCCTGGTCTCTCGGCACAGTGCGTCGCCGCATACAGTTCGGAGCGGCTCGCCATTGCCGACAGCGATGAACACGATGAGTTCGGTCACTTGACCGAGGATCTTTCCCTAAGAAAACGCATGGTCGACAAACGCCTCAGTAAAATGAACGAAATCTTGGCCCGAACAATCCCACCCGAGGTAGCCGGGGACGAGGTTGCAGACCTTATGCTCCTTTGCTGGGGATCGACCCGAGGGGCCGTGTGGGAAGCGGCTGATACCCTTAGGAGCCAAGGCCTCAGAGTGGCCACAATGCACCTATCGCAGGTTTGGCCTATAGCGCCGGATACCGTTCTGGGCCACTTGCAGAAAGCTCGAGAGGTGATCTGCATAGAGAGTAACGCCACGGGACAGATGGCCAGGCTAATTCGTCGGGAAACTGGATTCCACATTTCTAGGAAAATTCTAAGGTACGACGGATTACCCTTGACTCCAGAGTTCGTTTTGCGTCAGATCGCTGAGGTGTGAGGACGAGAGCTATGGTATCAATCGAAGACTATGGAACGTACGAGACCGCGTGGTGCCCCGGATGCGGCAACCACTCAATACTTCAGGCGGTGAAAAAGGCATTGGTGGCAATGGATCTGCAGCCGTCGCAAGTACTGCTCGTGTCAGGAATCGGGCAGGCGGCCAAGGCTCCACATTACTTGAATGCCAATGTGTTCAACGGACTTCATGGGCGATCTCTCCCCGTAGCCACAGCGGCCAAGACGGTCAATAGAGATCTTACCGTTATCGTCGAGAGTGGCGATGGTTGTACGTACGGCGAGGGCGGCAATCACTTGCTTGCCGCAATACGGCGCAACATAGACGTGACCGTAATCGTACACAACAACCAGGTCTACGGGCTCACCAAAGGCCAAGCATCGCCCACCTCGGGCGAGGGTTTCGTGACCAAGGCCTGTCCGCATGGTGTGTTTTCGAGCCCTTTCAAGGCACCTCTTCTCGCTGTGGCAATGAGAGCGGGCTTTGTTGCGCGAGGGTTCTCAGGACGAATCGATCACCTTGCGCAATTGATTCAGGAAGGAGTCAGGCACAGAGGTTTCTCTCTGGTCGAGGTGCTTCAGCCATGCGTTTCATTCAATCGTGTCAACACGTTTTCCTGGTATAATCAGCGCTGTTACGAGCTTCCGCTCACACACGACCCAGGAGACTGGGAAAACGCTATTGCAATTGCTGACCAATGGGGAGACCGAATTCCAATTGGCGTCATATACAGGAACAACCGTCCGGCATTTGACGAAAACCTAGTTCAATTGGGAGAGGCGCCTCTAGTAAGCCAGGAGGTGCGCACGGACCAGTTGAAGAAGATTATGATGTCGTACTACTGATATGCGAACAAGTGAAGGATAGCTTGGATTTCCTGCCGACTAGATACGATCATGCCCGGGTCACGTGCGAGTGACCAGCCGAGCCGAGCATAGAAGCCTTCCGGGGGCCACCGAAACTGGCATGGACTCACCACGTGGTTCGCCGATAACCAATGACAGTTGCCGTCATTCATAGAGAGTACAGCGCATGAAAGACGTGTGGATAGCGTTCGGACTGACCGTATTCGCAGGAATGGCAACCGGAATTGGTAGCGTAATTGCCTTCAGCGCTAGAAGAACAAACTATCGGTTTCTGTCTATCGCAACGGGGTTCTCTGCCGGAGTGATGCTCTACGTTTCGTTCGTGGAGATCTTCGCAAAGGGACTCGAATCACTCGCCCCCCGACATGGTGACTATTGGGCCCACTGGATAAATGCTGCGTCATTTTTCGGTGGAATGCTGCTGATCGGCCTGATCGACAACTTGATTCCCGCTGCTGAAAATCCCCATGAGACGCATTCAGAATCAGAATGCGCGCCGTTGCACGATCCTACGGCACCGCTCCCTGATTTCACTAAGTGCGCGGCAAGCGCATCCAATAAATCAGAAGACTTCCACGATCACCGTGCTCATGACGTAAAGCTAATGCGGATGGGATTGTTCACGGCGTTGGCCATAGGCATTCACAATTTTCCTGAGGGGTTGGCTACGTTCCTCGCAGCTCTGCAGGATCCAAGCCTTGGCATTGCCATTTCCGTGGCCGTTGCGTTGCACAATATTCCCGAGGGAATCAGCGTATCCGTCCCCATCTTCTACGCAACGGGAAACCGCAAGAAGGCTTTTCTCTACTCGGTGCTGAGCGGACTATCCGAGCCCGTGGGGGCAGGAATTGCTTATCTGACACTCCTGTTCTTCGTTGGGCCTGGTGGGGGAGTAATTCCACCCGAAGTGATTGGCATACTTTTTGGCGGTGTAGCCGGTATTATGGTGTACATCAGTCTCGATCAATTGTTGCCGACAAGCAGGGCCTATGGAAGAGGGCACGACAGTCTCATTGGTCTTACCACGGGGATGCTGGTCATGGCTTTAAGCCTATTGCTCATGAAGTGAAGCTTCTGAAAATCTAAACAGATTGATCATACCTTGCGTCTATCCATCACTGATATCCAAGTCCATGTCTGATGCACTTCGCCATCTAGGGAATGGAAACAAGAAGAGCGCCGGACTATCCTGAGATCTTCGCAAATCTTGGGGAAGGAGAAAGAAGTCCTCGATCCAACGAATCCGAAAGGAGGGTAGTTTTGCCGAGTGAATAGAAAAACAGAAAAAATGGGCGGCAAGAATTATTGCGTAAATCTGGCAATCACAGAAAGAACTCGTACAAATCACGAGGCTCAATGCGGAATGGACTTCCTTTGCCTTGGAAGAATCCGTAATTGCGAATCAAGTGCAGGCTGAGAAGCGAGAATCTCAAAGTGCGCCCTGTCCTTACGTTGCGGGCTTCCACAACGGCTTTTGGAGAGCTATATTGGTCCATCCAAGGGCTTGGGGTAGTCCCCCGGTACTCGAGCACAGTCACTTCATAAGCATCGTCCACCACGACAGAGTCGCCCAGAGCCTTTCGTCCTTGCTCGAACAGATGCCGCATCTTATCCGTAACTGCCTCAAGATCCATGCCTAGGTGGACGATTTCGGCTTCATCGTCGTCGAGGATTCTCTGCAATGGGCGCTCATCGCCTCGAAGATAGTTCCCGTGGCGCAACTGCTCCTCAATCCGGGCCATGCGAGGATCACCCGTGTGCCTGCTGTCATGCTCACTCGAACTTGTCATAGTAGATGCGCTCCTCGGGCATTCCGTTCTGCTTGAGCACTTCAACGCAAGAGTTCAACATCCCTGGGCTGCCGCAAAGATAGGCTTCTGCTTCGCCGATGTCGTTGACGTATTTTTCTACGAGCTTGGTGATATACCCCGTCTCGCCGTTCCAGTCGTCCCCCGGCTGAGGAGAGGAAAGAGCCGGAATGAAAAGGAAATCAGGATGCTCATGCTCGAACTCCCGCCACTCTTCTACCATGAAGAGGTCCCGTTTAGAACGTGCCCCAAAGAAGAATATCGGTCGTCGCTTGGAAATTTCTTCGCTCGGCATAGATCTCAGGATTGATCTTAGAGGGGCCATCCCGGAGCCCCCAGCCATGCAAATCATCGTTCGATCCGAATCCCGCAGGTAGAAATCGCCGAAGGGACCGGTAAAAGTTACGGCACTTCCTACTTGGAGATAACGGAACATATAGGTGGTGCAGATCCCGTCCGGAACGAGCCTCACCATCAATTCAATGCTTTTCTTGTCGCCTGGCACGTTACACATCGAGTATGCCCGGTAAACAGATTCGTCAACGTCTCCGTATTCAGGGGCTTGAAACTGTATATATTGACCAGCCTTGAATTCGATGAGTTCAGGGTCTTCAAGATCGAAGCGAAAGAACCTGATGTCATAAGTGAGATCGGCAATGACCTGCACCCTCGCTTCAAACTGCTTGATGGAAAACAGCTCTTCGGGGATTTCGATGGCTACGTCCGTCTTGATCTTCAATTGGCAGGAAAGTCTCACACCGTCAGCTACTTCCTCTTTGGTCAGTAGCGGTTCCTCTGTAGGTAGCAGTTCACCGAATCCGCTGACGGCCTTGACCTTGCAGTACGCGCACGTTGCTCGGCCTCCGCATGCGGAGGGAATAAAGATGCTCTCCTTCTTGAGCGTGCTCAGCACCGTGTCCCCGCCATTCACCTTGAACTTCCGGTCGTCGTTGATTCTGATCTCGACTTCGCCGTAGTCCATGAGGTAGCGTTCCGCAATGAGAATAATCACTGCGAGGGCAGTTGCGAGTGCAGCGATGGAGAGAGCGGGTATTATGATTTGTGACATGAATGGCTACAGCCTTTTCACAAGGGGTGCCCCCTTCCTGATGTCAGTGAGCGGTCAGTTGATCTGAACCACTCCGCTGAATCCTATGAACCCAAGGGCAATAATCCCTGTAATAATCAGTACGATACCCGGCCCTTCCAGAGCGGGGATCACTGCAGAGCGTCGCTCCATCTTTCTTCGAATTCCGGCCAGAGCGGTGATGGCAAGGGCCCAGCCGATGCCGCTTCCCGCACCGAACGCGACGGATTGGACAAAATCATACTTCCGGATGATCATGAACAACGACCCACCGAGGATCGCACAATTCACGGTGATCAAGGGAAGGAATATTCCCAGTGAGGCATACAATCGGTCCGACACTCTATCCACGATCATCTCGACCACCTGAACGAAGGCAGCGATTACAACAATGAATGCGATGTACTGAAGATACTCCAGGCCCTGAGGGACCAGAAGGTAATAATAGAGCCAATAGTTTACGGCAGAGGTGCAGGTGAGCACAAAAACTACCGCAAGCCCCAACCCCCAAGCCGTCTTGAGTTCTTTGGACACAGTAAGGTATGAGCACATGCCGAGGAAATTGGTCAGCAAAATGTTGCTTGTGAAGATCGACGCAATAAAAATGACAAATGGGCTAAGTTCGACCATTTCTCTATCTCATTTCTTGGGTGCAGGTTTGACCGCGTCGAGTCGAGCATCAATCCAGCGGCACAGCCACGTCAGAATTCCGAGCATGAAGAAAGCTCCAGGCGCCATGACCATGATGGTCCAGTGAGTGAATTCGAAAGGGAGTTTATATCCCATGAGAGTTCCGAAACCCAAGCCCTCCCTTACGACAGCTATTGCCACGAGGATAAATGAATAACCCAGTCCAGAAGACACTCCGTCTACCAGTGATGCTAAGGGCGGGTTGCTGCCTGCAAATGCCTCGACACGGCCAAGAACAATGCAATTCGTAATGATAAGACCAACATAGGGACCCAACTGGGTGCTGATGTCCGGAAAGTAGGCTTGGAGGACGTTGTGCAGAACGATAACGTAGGCGGCAATTATGAGAGTTGAAGAGATGATCCGGAGGCGATAAGGCGTGACTCCCCGCAACAACGATGCCGTGAAGCTGGAAAGTGCCTGCGTGTAAATCAAGCCAACACACATCACTAGAGTATTGGTCACCAAATTGGTCACTGCGAGAGTCGAGCAAATTCCCAGAACCTGACGAAAGATGGGGTTGTTTCCCCATATCCCGTCCTTCGCTATTTTTCTCGGTGCGATACCCAATCGATCCCCCTCAATTCCTTTTGTTTGGAGAGGATGTTGTTCAAATCGTCATTCACAATCTTTTCCAAAGCCTTTGACGTCATGGTGGCGCCGGTTATTGCGTCCACAGTGTTCTTCTTTGACTCGTCCGCTCTCGATATTTTGACGTATTGTCTGGGGCCAATGGCATCGCCCAATTGAAGGCCTTCAAATTGCTTGCGAAACCAGGGCTCGTCGATTCGAGCCCCCAGGCCGGGTGTCTCGTTGTGGCTCGTGAAGATGATGCCCCGAATTGCTCTTAAATCCTTGTCCGTTGACAGAAATCCGTCTATTCTTCCCCAAAAGCCTTTGCCGGCTATGGGAAATGCGTACCCGATCGGATTGCCCTGTTCATCCCGTCCCCGATACACGAACTTTCCGCCAAGTTTCCCCGAATCGATACGGCTTCTTTCGAGCCGCTGCAGGGTCTCTGGTGATGGGTTTTCCGGATAAGGGATGTTCAGGACATCCAATAATTGTCTGGTATGACGTGTCTTTTCATTGAGTTCAATGCGACCGGAAAGGGCTTGGTTTACCGAAACAGTCACTCCGGCGAAGAAGAACGAGACAAGCGATATGAAGAGAAGGTCTTTCAAGGTCTTCATGGTTGTCTAAACTCCCGCACGCGCCTGTCGTCTTCTCCTATCAAGTTCCATAAAGCCTTCGTCGAACAACGGGCCGAAAGTATTGCCAAGGAGGATGGCAAAAGCCGTGGCTTCTGGGAAGCCCGAAAACGATCTGATAAAGATCCACAGGATTCCTATCAGCAGCCCATAACACCATTTTCCCCCTTTTGTCGAGCAGCCTGAAACCGGTTCGGTCACCATGAAGAAAGCGCCGAACAAAAGGCTTCCCGCAAAAACGGTTCGCATCGGATCCAAGACCTCGGGCTTACCCATTAAATAGAGAGGTACGCACAGCGCCATGACTCCAAGGAGGCAAGAGACCGGATACCGCCAATCCGCAACTCTCTTGTACACGATGTACGCTCCGCCTAGAACTATCGCGATTGCTGATGTTTCCCCGATAGATCCGCCGACAGATCCCAGGATCAGTGAAGGGAGATCAGTAAGTGAGCCGTCTTGCTTGAAAGCAATGAGGGGTGTGGCAGACGTCATGGCATCAAAATCGGACCAGGCAAGCAGTCGGCCAAGAGGCTCCTTGGGTGTGCTCATCCATTGCGTGGTCATCTCGATGGGAAAGCAGACATAGAGGAAACACCGCCCCACTATAGCAGGGTTGAAGACATTCTTGCCGAACCCGCCAAAAACCTGCTTGCCGAAGACCAGTCCCACGACGGTTCCCACGGCGGCAATCCAAAACGGTGTGTACGGCGGAAGGCTGAGGCCCAGTAACGCTCCGGAAACAAGAAGGCTTTCCGTTGGCGTTCCACCTCGGTAGGTCTCGAACACCACTTCAACGACATAGGCTACGAGACAGCAGAAAAGGACGAGCGCCAGAGCCCGCCACCCGAACAGGTATATTCCGGTCGCAGCACAGGGCAAGAGGCCGATGAGCATGGCTCTCATCGGTCGCTGGGCTCGAATGGCGTACTTAATATCCTTCACGATTCTTGTGACCTCGAAGTGCAGGTGAAATGATGCTGACTCGATGCAACTGCGTCTTCAAGAGGGCGTCAGGTAATCAAAGGTCCTGCCTCGATTCAAACAAACTCTATTCAACCTTGACAGGACTGACGAATCCTTCGGGCTTCGCCGTGAGCATTGAGCAATTGAGCTCAAGAAGGACTTCCTCAGCGGTGCTCCCGATAAGATATCCCGCGAAGCTCAGATTCGTTATGGTACCCATGACAACCAGGTTTACTCTGTGACGAGATGCCAACTGAGGGATAAGGGTTCCGGGTTCTCCTCGGACAAAATGGATTCGGTGGTTCAGGTGATCGAACGAATAGCCCTCGAGGAATTCATCGAACCGGTCTTTATGAGCCTTTTCGGTGGATCGAAGGTGTTCGCGAACCACATCTCGCGGGATTCTAGTCCTGCCGCTTGTCAAGAGCGTCCCTCCGTAAGGTTGCCAGGCGTGAAGAAGATGCAATTCGCTGCCTTCCAACTTCGCCAATGAAAGTGCTATCTTCATTATCTTGGCGTTTACGGTGTTTGCCGATTCATCCCCCGGTCGGACATCGATGGGAACCAGAATACGAGTGAACGGAAGTCGACGCTTTGGTTTGACAACCAGAACCGGGCATGGGCATTTGCGCATGAGGTGCAATGCCGTGCTTCCGAGTAACCTTTCTCTGATGCCGCCTCCTCCGCTAGCCGTCTTGACAACAAGATCGCAGTTTCGTCGTATGACGGTCCGGATGATTTCGGCGAAAGGTTTTCCGAAGAGCACTTCAGCAGTAGCTTCTACACCAATTTCCCGTGCAGATGTAACCAAACGCTCCAGACGTTTCTTGGCCCTGGATTCAGCTGTCGCTCGAACCTCCGCAAGTGCTGAGGACTGAAATATCCGCTGGATGATAGATGGCGACAAATCAACCACGTCGACTATCGTGAGTTTGGCCTTAAACGCGTGCGCCAACTCGAGGACTTTTGCGAACGTTGGGGTCGATCCCTTTTCTCCACGCGAATAGAGAAGAATGTTTCGAAAAGAGCTCATATTGTGCCTCCACACATTCCCATATCATACTTTAGTCAGCAAGATAACAGACACGCGAAATTTTGGTGATTTCTCGGTCATTGCTCTGTTTTGGGTGGTGCAGAATGGCTCTGACCAGCTTTCTTGATCAGGTAGTAGGCGATAGCGAGAGCCAGTATTACTCCTCCCACATCCAAGAATGTAAAACTCGAAAGGGTCTTGTAATCCAGGATGATCACCTTGCGTGAAATGGCAATAATGGCCACGGTAACCACTACTTCCACTCGAATAACTCTCTCCAAATAGTAAGTTTGAATCGTCTCAAAAAGCTCTACCCCGATAAGAACCAGCAAGAAAAGTCCGAATAGTTCCAGTAATTGGTCGATTTCAAGAATCAATATTGGTGGGCCTATAATGTCTTTTATCAAAACCCAGCCCAATTCCACTGTGGCAAGCAACACCACAATCCCCATCATCACCATCAGCGACGCAATAACGATGTGCTCAAATTTCTTTATCAGGCCGCCCGGAATCATTTCTTGCCTCCATACCTCAAATTGCGTTCAGAGCTGAGCGTTTCCGTCATCCCTCGACTTGCCTGGACCTCACGTTGTTAAAATTCTTCTGCTTTCCTGCCAATATCAAGATGTCGCCTCTCCTTATTCGGAATTTCGCGGTGGACCTGCCATCTCGACCATTTTGGAACCCTCAAGAGGTGGGGGATTAGGGTCATAGGCGTTAAAATAAGCGACCTGTTCATCGAAATCCCCATTGTAGCGTTATGGCTGGTTCTCGCTTTCTGGGTGAGTTTGCCAGTTTCTGAAGAAGGCGATCATCGTTGATGACAAACCAAGCCCCGATGAACAGCACGGCTGCCCGAAGAGCCCAAAGAGTCATGCGAAATCGGGAGAACGGGCTGTGCGTGTAATTGACTGTCTCGCTGTGGATCGCCATCCCGCGGGAAAAAGGGAATTCCCGGCTGGACCATTTTCTGAGCTATTGCGGCTGCGAGCAAGCGAGCCAAAATCCAACTTCTGGCCGTCGGACCGTCTCGGGTTGGCAAGGCATCAATATGCAACTGGGATTTGAGCCGTTTGAAGAGTAGTTCCACTTGCCAGCGCAAGCGATAAAGCTTCAGGACCGTCGCATCGGATATCTCCTCCGCTGTCAACGTGGTGAGTACCCATATCACGGTTCCTTTGACGGTCCGGGCTCCGACGACTCTCACCGGTATCCACGCTTTGGCTTTGGCCAGATCCCACGTCCTATTCTTTGTGGTCTTATCAGGAGGTACGGGTATCAAGACGTTGAATCCTCTTGCGCCCATCTTCGGAATTTGGTCCTCATACGAAAGCAGATTGATTTTCTGTTTCTTGAGATCGCATACTCTTATAGTTTGAGGACAAAGTCTGGCTACGACGTGTCCGCCTTGGCTCACAATCCTATCGATTCCCGGCGCTCTACCATATGCCCGATCTCCCAAGACAATGTCTCCAGATTGAATTTGATATCGGGAGTAGCTTTCCCCGCCCCTGACGTCGGTGAGTTCTACGGATTCAAACGCACCGGTCTCGGGATTCATCATGGCATGCACGCGCCAATCCGTGCCCGTGGAAGCAGGGCCGGTAATAACTGTTGCGTCTACAATGCGAAGTTTCAATCCTTGGTAATGCACGCCCGTCCCTTCGGAAAGCAACTGGCCCAGGACGTGCTCCAACCACTTTTCGCTCCCCTTAAGACGATAAAAGAAGGCTGGGCCAGTCATTTCCATTATTCCAAGCCCTGCTGCCCACGCGGCCACATCTTTCAGAGAAAAATCCGACAGAGCGTACGCCAAAATCAACCGCAACAAGGCAACTGCATCGGGAACTTTCCGGCACCTTTCCAATGCGCCCGTTTGTCGCGCCGATTGTTCTAAATCCGAGGGTAGCGTGCTGACTACACTCGCCCATTTGTCCTCTTGTGAAATATCATGTGCTTCCATAAACCGCGGCATAACACAACCGCGGCTAAAGCGCGAGTCTTATTTTAACGCCTATGGGGATTAGGGTGCCTCCTCCGACCTCCAAGAGCTTTGTGCAGAGTGTTCAACGGGAATCAGAATAGGCATAACAGCCATCGTGTCAGCCAAGAAACCTTTTTTGTCTTTTCTCTCAGCGTATTCCCCCTCCTTCACTCCCTTGATCGCTTTTTCAAACGCTCTTTTTACCCAAACACACCCGATGGTACAGGCTCAACGGAAACGCCGACACCAGATACACATACCACATTCTACCGTGTCAGAGTGCCGTTCATGGTCTGACCAATCGACTAACCCGTTTTTGCCGACATCTCCTCCATCGAATGATGCCACGGGCAACCGTGGCTTGATCAACTAGAAACATGCCTCATTCCGGGCTTGCCGGCGGCCGTCTTGCCGTATCGGACCGAGAAGGGCTGCCGGGCACCCACCAAGCCCCTGCTTTGGCCGCTTCTGCCGCGCGCTCCGCTTCAGGGAGTTTCCGCGTGCGGACTATGGAGATCAGCATCGACCCACCGATCAGGACCGCGGTGATCAATAGCGCCACTTCCGTTGGAATAAATTCCTTTCCGAAATAGGCGTTCAGCAGCATCTTAACACCGACAAAAATCAGTACCAGGGAGAGCCCGTACTTGAGGTAGTGAAAGCGGTGAATGACGCCCACCAGCGCAAAATACAGTGCCCGCAGTCCCAGGATGGCAAACACGTTGGACGTGTAAACAATGAAAGGATCGGTAGTGATAGCGAAAATAGCTGGAATGGAATCAAGTGCGAAAACCACGTCGGTCAGTTCCACCAGCACCAGCACTATGAACAGAGGCGTGATGTACGCCACGCCATTCTGGCGGGAGAAGAATTGGTGGCCGACGAACCCTTCCGTCACCCGGAAGTGTCGTCGCATGAACAGCGCCACACGGTTCTTTTCCAGATCCGGCTCGTGACCCACGGTGATCAGCATTTTGATGCCGGTAAAGACCAGAAACACGCCGAACAAGTAGATTACCCAATGAAAGGCCTCGATCACGGCGGACCCTACCAGAATGAGGCTTGCCCGCATGACCAGGGCACCCAGCACGCCCCAAAAGAGCACCCGATACTGGTATTTGGGAGGCACCGCAAAGTGCATGAAGATGAGCACGAAGACAAAGATGTTGTCGACGCTGAGGCTCTTCTCGATGAAATAGCCAGTAAGAAACGCGTACCCGGCTTCCCGGCTCATTAATGCAAAAACGCCGCCCGCAAAGACCAGCGCTAAGGCGACGTACCCGAGGCTCAGCCACAGGGCTTCGCGCACTGCAATCACCCGATCGCCCCGGTGCAGGAGTCCGAGATCCAGAGCCAGCAGCAGAATTACGAACAGGTTAAAACCGGTCCACAGCCAGATCGCGTCCATGTTTTCCATATTCTTGCTCGGTTACCCTAGCTGATGTTATCAAGGAGTGTATCCACCGCTTGGGCAATATGGTTTTAGAGGATCGGCATAAGACCCTCTTTCTGGTCCAGAATTATGCGGAAGTCTTGCCATTTGGGCTGTTTTGGCACCCGTGAGGGGTGGCCGGACACCTCAGCTGACCCCAATATGGTGTCCGTGGGGAGTCCCACGGGACCGAAGGCAAGCAAAACTGTCGTCATGTTGCCGAAAAGGTCCCTTTTATCCGGGTTCTGATCGTACCTCACCACTCCCCGCTGGTCAACCGTTCTTCACCCCACACTCGCTCCCCGAATGCGGCTCAGTGATGTCTGGCCAGCGGAAACACCGAGGCCACCTGGACACACCACCTCCGACCGTGTTTTGTGACCCTCGCTCTAACCTCGATCGGACGCACGATCAACCATTCTGTCGACTGTTTGCCTCTCCGCCAATGAGGTAGAACTGCCGAAGCAAGGGTAGGAGATTGTGCGCCAAGATCCCTATAGGCAAACGGGCTTCCTTCGCGGCTAAGCGATGACAACTGGTATTGCCCAAGCGCAGCTTGTTCACACCTTTTTTGATACGCTTCTCAACTTCCCTGCGTCCGTTGTACACCCTGACCACCTTCCCTTCAATTAGCTTGGAATATGTCACGATAAATCCGATTTTCGGGAACAGTCCCCCTTTGTGCCACTTGATCTTGGCCACTGCCAGAAACTTACTCTCATGCGTCTTTGGGCTATCGATTTCCCTTGTCCTGAAGGCCGAAGGTAACTTTATGATATCAAGTGGTTACAGAGACATTCAAGTTCCTCGGCGAGAAGGGGGGGAACTTTAATTTCAGAGTTTATTCAGGGCGGCTTCCATAGATTGCCTGATCCTCTTCTTTTGAATCTCTGGATCTTCTTTCTGAATATACTCCACAGCCGAAAGGTCATCGCCACGTTTCCGGTTCTGGCGAGGCTCAAGTGCCTCAATCATGATGGCTTCGATTGCTGGTACGATATCCGCCGACTTATAAGAATCTGGCATTTTACCAAGAGCGCCAGCCTCTGAAACTGGAAGAAGCCCAAACCAAGAGAAACGATCCCATCGAGAAGAAAAGCGGTCGAGCGTGTGCTCGTACAATCGTTTACCTAACGGGCGATCAGTAGTCCGACCTACATAAATGATCTCTCTCCCGTCATAAAGCATGTAGATGCCGATCTGTTTATTAAAATCTACAGGTTCAGCCCCAATTTGCTGCATGCCAAGCAGTTTCGGAGTTGAAACCCATTCGACCGCTTCCCGTCGCCAGAACATGCCGAAAGAAGTGATGATCTCATACTGGTCCTCATCTTTCTCATCGCTTCCCTCAGTCGGAGGCGGTTCCGCAATTCCCGTCTTCTTTTTCCATACGTAAAGGCCTTTTCCTACCTTTTGCCATGGACAAGCGTCGCCTTCATTCTTGATTGCAACGGCGAGTTGGGCATTTACTGTGGCGGCCGGTGTGGCTCCTACGGTCGATCGCAAACCATCTGCCATGATTTTTTCGGCCAGATCCTTGTAGTGAACTGCGCCCGGAGCCTCACTAAGAACTTTTTCAATCGCTTTCCGCCATGTCAGTTCTTTGGGCATTTACTCCGTCCTTTGCCAAGTAACCACTATGTTTTTGAATCATGCCGCACCTGTGGATTTTCCACTTGTGCGTATGAATGTCCTCAATTTACGATAATCTCTTGTTTGTCTCGCATGCATCTTCTGTTGGACTCACTCCACTCAAGGAGTGGTCGACTGGTCGCCGTAGCCGATTCAGTCAAGGATCGCTTTCATAAATGCGTCCAAGGCATCTGAATAGAAATCAATGCTGATCTTTGTCGCCATCTCGTCAGGGAGATCAAACAATTGCCTTCGTGAGGATATGGGCATCAACAAGGTGTCAGCACCCTTCTCTACAGCCAATTCCGCGACGGCCACTGGATTGGGAATCAGCTCGATGGAACCTCCCAAATTCAGGGCCCCTACAATAATGAGTCCTCCCTTAACACTTCTTTCGATTAGGGCTCCACACAGGGCTACCAGCACCGGCAAGCCGAGGCCATGGCCGGACGTGTCCACATCCATTGCACGTAATTGGATAGAGAATTCATGGCTTCGAGGATCTCGGTCCCCCACAAGTTCCTTCGATCTGGCGTAAAGATTTTGCTCCCCGTATCGCACGCTCTCTCTAAAAGCCGGCGGTACTGGAACATTAAGTATCTTCACCCCATTTCCTGGGCCCGCAGTTGCTTCAATTCGGTACAAAGCTGGATTGGCATCCTGGGCGCCGGGACTAATGGTCCAGACCTGTCCGGGGGGCAGTGGATCACTTTCGATGCTCTCATCGGTGTGCAATTCAGGGGTTGAGACAAACTGTTCGATTCCGTCTACCCCGATCATGAAACTGAAATGCGTATTTCTGAACTCAGTTTTGAGGCAACGCTTCTGCTGTTCCTTCACGCGACGACGCGATTCAAGGGCCAGACGAACCATCTCTTCTAGCTCTTCGTCTGGAATAGGCATGTCCGTATCAGGGAAGACTAGCTTTATCAGACCGTTAACTGTTTTGTTTACGGCTTCGATGTCGCGCCCGCTGAGCGCTCCGCCCCAGTTCACCCGCCCCTGAAGCACAGTTAGGCGATTCGTTGCTCGGAGTTTGTTCCAGCATTCGGATAGGAAGTCGCTCACTAATCCAAAGTGCGAGGTGAGGTGAACGTGTGGATTCAGTTTTGGGAAATCCCAGCCCGGCACATATGAATGGATACGATCCATGAATGCCGTATCGTTTCTCATCTCAGGCGGCAGCGGACTCAGTAAATGGCCGATTCGTTGCTGTTGGTCCACATCGACATCAAAGTTGCCAAGCATTGCAATACCGCCGGAGGCTCTAATGCTTTCCTTGCCTCGTGAGAATTCCCCGGATGCCATGTAGCCTTTCATTATATTGACGCCATCCTTCTGGTCAAAGGAGATGCCTGATACTTCGTCGAAACAAACTACATCGTAGAGACACACAAGGCCGCGCTGCCCGGTCTTATTCCGTCGAGTAGAACTGAGTCAATCGTCATGAGCTGAAAAGACTGGAGGAGCTTGATCTTTCTGGCAATTCAAACGAACATGACACCATCCCGAGACTGAAGGAAGTTGCTAGCATGAGGGACGATGAAGACTCGACTGGTAGCAACGGCGGCGATACCGAGGAGCAGCACGACATGCAATCTGACGAGAAAACACACGAGGCCGGGTCGAGTGCAGCGGTTTCAGGCAAGAAGCTACCAGTGCCTTACGCCAAACGCAGGAGTACCAAAGAAAAGCGGCGAGACGCTGAGGTCCGGGTAGAGGTGAAAGCCAGGAAGCGTTCCTGGAGAGAGAACAAAGAAATCAAGAAACGAGAGGACAAGATCCGGCGAGAACGATCTGGTGTTTGCGACGCCTCTGGCAAGCTGACCCCCGACGGGAAGATCTACCTCAAGTATTTCCGTGAGGCGACGCAGGTCATGGCCGAATGCGCCGATGGTGATATGGATTACCTGATCAGGCTGGGCCGTCTACTCACGCAGTTCAGAAGCCCGACGCAATGGCGAGAGAAGAAGCGCCACTGGCTGAGACATTTCGAGAGGGACATCGGCCTTGAGCACAGCAAGGCCAACAATCTGGTACAACTGTGGAGAAGATTCGGGAACGATCTTGACAGGCTCAGGCACTATCCTCGCCGCAAGCTCCTTGCAATCACTCGCTCAAAGGGCTTGCAACCTTCTGACCTGGACAGCTCAGAACTTCTCGATCGCATGCTTTCCCTGCGCCAGCAGGAGATCAAGAAACTCTCTCCGGAACAACTGGCAGCACGGCTGAGGGGGGATGATGTCACCGAGAGGGGGGACCGCGGGAAAGGGGGGACTCCCGGGGTCATTGAGGTATCGCCGGGGTGCAGAATAGTTTTAGCCAATGATTACAGAAGCCTGACCATCCATTGGGGTTTTTCTGATGAGGATTTCCAGCGGAGAATGAGCCAAGAGGTCGAGCGGCAGGTAACGCGCGCGCTGCGCGTTCGAGAGAAAAATCTGCCAATTTATGAAGAAAAGTGTTGATTCTTGGTTTCCTGTGTGTCCACCGCGGTGGATATCAACCCTTCCTCCCTGCCTCGATATCCCATTGTTATGACGAGCCTATATTCGAGGGAGGTTTCTGGTCGACTTCTTCGTTTTGCGTTACCATAATGATATCAATTAGTTAGGTTGACTTCTGCCTGAGACTCCATTAGACTCAAATCATCACAAGCGTCGTTCCCTAATCCCGTTGGCCAGGAAACAAGACGGCCGTACGGGGTAGTCCGGCGCACAGGTCGTTGGCCTCCGTCCTCGAGCTTCGCAGGGAGGACGGACCAAGGTCGATAAGGTTGCAGCCACGCAATAGGGATCAAGTCCCTCAGCACGTGGCCACAGACCGACTCTACCACGAAGGCTGCCAGACCGTCACGGTCTTGTCGATCGCATCGTCTGGTACGCCAATCGTCCGACACCAGCGCGACACGCACAATTAGCGTGAAGGGTTGGAACCCGGGAGACAGAGCCATGTAGCTAGGCAGCCATGCGGAGCGCATCACGAAGCGTAAGGCGGTGAGAGCCCGTCGGCCCTGCGAGAGGAACGGGAGCGCCCTAGGGGAACCAGGGAATGGCGAATGACCGGGACGGCTCGGGGTAAGGAATCCAGGTAGCCATTATGGCTTGTCTCGGGAACCCTGGCTCATTTTCAAGCCAGTCTCATTTTCGAAGAAACCTTCCGCTTATTGGCGGTCGGGCCATGTCCTCGAGTATCGCCATAGAAAAGCCTGCTGATGAGGCCATTGGTTTGGCCGAAATTCCCCGTAGTTGAGAGGAGAAAAATGCAACGTTCGTCAGATCAGTCGGAACGCTGGACCAAGGTCGGTCCCCACAAGACCAGGAAGAATAAGCGTCGGTCAAAGCGAGAGAAGCACAATGAGCGTGTGGCCAGCTTCTTTGCTCTTGTCAACGACGCCAAGAAATGGATGCGGCGATAGCGACCGAGAGGTGGAGAGGAAGGAGATTCCTATGAAACGCAAGAAGAAATTGAGCGCCGTAGAGGCAGCCAGGCAAATCGCTGACGCGGCAGCTGCCAAAGCCAACGATCCCAAGGCACCCCAAGAAGTGCGCGCCGTAGCAGCTGAGCTTCGCAGGATGTGGATGGCCCACTGCAAACAGCTCGGCTTCGGGTTCGAAGATCACTGAGCCCAGCAATAGGGCTCTTGCGGACTCCCACTCGCTTGTTCCTTCCCCCAATGAGGCCGGTTCGCCCACGCGGATCGGCCTCAATTTTTTTTTGTGTACGGGGGTACGGTGCTCCCCCTGGAGAATACAGAAGGAGGATAAGAAATGCCCGTTTGGATTATCGAAACGCTTAGCGACCTGGCGCCGCTGTCCGCCTTCCCGGGCTCTGTGCGAGGAGGAACGGCGGACAGCGCAAACGGAGCACTGCCATGAGAAGAGAAGAAGTGTTCGTTGGGATCATGAAGCTCCTGAAGCCAGCAATCCACAAGGTGTTTCAAGACAGGAGCGGCACTATTTGGCTAGCCGTAGATCATCAGGGAAGGCCAGCAAACGTTCCTCTGGAATCGCGAGCCTTTGAGGACCTCGTGACCTTGGCATCGATGGTTCCTGAGCCTCATGTCCCCTGTTCATCCCGGGTTGTCAAAGATGTTCGCCGCTCGATTCGGCTCCTGGTTCAAGGGAATCAGCATACGGTGGACCTGTACTCCCGATTTGGATCCATAGAAGGAGAGCTGTTGTTCGATCTCGCTGACGCGGACGGAACAGTCATTCAGATTGACGAGCGCGGTTGGCGGCCCACATCTCTTCCTACCTCTCCCTTCATCAGGACAGAAGATCAGGCTTCATTGCCTTTCCCGAATCCCGGAGGGGATTTCACAGAGATTAGCCGTTTCTTGCCGCTGATCGAGGACGTAGACCGGATCCTGATTCAGACGTTTCTCCCTACCGTCCCTTTCGATCAGTACGAGAGGCCCTTTCTCGTGGTTTACGGTCCCCGCTGGTCAGGGAAGACCACGACCACGCGGATGTGGCGCAACCTCGTCAACCCCATGAAGGTGGACTCCTATGACGCACCCAGCAACAAGAGAGATCTGGTGGTCATCTTGGCCCAGGACCCTTTCCCGCTCTTCGACAATGTGAACGAAAGCTTCTCCTTGGGGCTCCAGAGCATTTTGAGCGGTGCAGCGACAGGGTACGGGCACAAGGAACGGCAGCTGTTCACGAATTTCGGCTCAGCTACTCTTCAATTCAGGCGCACGATGATCATCAACGGGCTCAGAGTCCCTGTAACAGCGGAAGACATTGTGTCCCGCTGTCTCCTCGTTCCCTTTGATGGATCTTTTGCTGCAGGGGAGGTGGACAAGAGCTCTCTTGAGGAGGAGTTTGACAGGCAGAAAGCGAATCTCTTCGGGGGCATGCTGGATGTGATCACTGCTGCTCTCAAGGTGCTTCCGACCGTGGCCCCGATTCCTTCGGGGCTGTCCCGCTTTCGCGATTGGGCTCGCCTCGCCTTGGCATGCGCTGAAGTTATGGGCGTCTCCCGTAATGACTTCATCGAGGTTCTGGATGTCGTCAAGCAACGGCAGAATCGGTACGTTACTTCCATCACAACGGTCTGCGAGGCTGCCCTACGATTGATGGAACAACGATCCGCATGGGAGGGAACGGCTACCGAGCTCCTTGGAGAACTCGAAGGCATTGCCCGGAAAGCCCGCCTGGACATGACTCGATGGCCGAAGAGCGTGGAGCAATTGGGGACAATTCTGAACAACGTGAGAAAGGAGATGGAGGCCGAGGGTGTAGGGCTGGAGCGGAACAGGATGGGAAAGAGTCGGGATCGAATCATCAAATTGACTAGGATCCCCTCCACGAGGAGCGAGGGTCGGGGACGCCTACGGGCGATAGGCGGACGGACCAATGACCGCCCAGACCCACAATAACCAGGGTGAACCCTGGAGCTGGAGGAGCACGACACTTCAGGATCATTCGGCTTCGGCAGCCGCTATTTGGTGGGCTGAATCTTCTAATGGGATGCTCACCAAAGAAGGCAGGACCTTTGCGCCTGTGGAAGCCATTTCTGCTGCAACACACATCAACACCAACCCACCCTGAAAGCGGGCATGGCGGTCGAGGCGACCAGGATTTCAGCCGGTCCGATCGGCTCCGCTCGTCCACGATTCCTACGTCCGGAGATTCTTCTCTGTTTGCATCCGGCGGTACAGACCGAACGCCAATAATGTCGGAAACACCCTGCATACAGACCGCATGGAAAGTTTCTTTGCCATTGTTGCCGATGCCAACAAATGGATGCGGAAAAGACGATGAATAGTCACGGTAAGCTTTTTCCGATCACCGGCAAACTACTGCGGTGATTACCAGATAGGCGTTTGTGAGAGTGGCACAGCCCATTCTCACAAACGACGCGTTGGACGAAGCCGCGGGAGAGGAACGGCCTGGGCTTATGGGGACCAATCTCCTGGGGAACCGTGAAGAGAATGTGGAAGTAGTGTATGGGGGCGATCCTCTCCAGTCGTTGCTCCAGCCATTGTGGGCTTTGGATTCCTGGGCATTTCGGGCAGTTTCGATTCCGGCAGGAGTTGTACCTTCGAGTCATTCCATAAGGAGTCGTAAAAAATAATTCATGCAACTTTCATTTTCGCTGAGGCTTTAGGGCCCGCAATTCGTTTCGAAGTAACGGCCCGAATAATGGCCCGTAAACGTGGGCACTTATTTCAGGTGGTCAAATTAGGCCGGTGCGCTGCCACCGTGTTGTAACTACATGAAACGGAGGAAATAACGATGAAAACGAAGAAAGTTAAGAATGGTCGCCCCCTGCCCGTGGTCTCCACCAAGCAGGCTCTTATCATTGTGCTGGAATGGCTCAGGTTTGTGACCCTGCAGGTCGCTGACCAGGCACACCAGAAAGACTGCCGAGAGCGCGGCCTCCCCATTCACATGACCCAGGGCCGCATTCGGTTCGTGGGCCAGAAAGCGTGGGCCGAGGTGGAGCCTCTATTTCTCGACCGTGTGGCCGCGTTGAAGAAATGCCGCCCCAAATGCGCTTATCTTTTTGAGGCGGCATGGGAGGTGATCAACTACGAACTGCCTACAATCGCCCAAAAGGTTGCAGAGGCTGACGGCGCTCAGAGAGGCGCTCTTTACGGCGGGTTCGTAGATATCTTTGATCTTAGCCACCTCCCCAACGGTATCAGCGACCACTGGCAGGGACAGGAAGAGGCTTTCTGATTGCAGGCCCTGTGGCGGTGGTCCGACCAAGGGCGTACATGACCACCGCCTTCTTCGCTGTCCGCCTCTACGCAGCATCCAGAGCCGATAGGACCGCGGACGGGGCAAATAGCTCATCAAGGATCTTGAAACACATCCGGAGCCCCCCCCCGGATGGAGCCCAACCACTAGTACCCGTGCGAATCACCGCTGGCAATCAACAAAAACCTTTGAAAGGAGACAACTATGAAACGAGAACCCTTGTTCATCTTTCGGGAGCTGCGAAGGGCAGCCCTAGCTCATCCGAGCGCTCCTTGGAGTGTGGCATTTTTGGCCATGGTGGCAACCCATGACGAGCTTATAGAAAAGGAGTGGCCTATTAGGCTGCTCAGTGCCGGGCTACCGGTTCCTGCCGACGAAGTAGATTGGACTTTTCGTGGCGCATTCTTTCAACCAATGATGTCCACTCTCTTGGCCCTCATTGATCGCCACGGGCTGGAGCAGGCCTGCGTGATCACGGAAAGGATGTTGCCCGAGCGCATAAAGGAAGAAGACTTGGATCCGGAGTTCCTTCGCTGGATGCTGGAAAATCCGGTGAATTCTGAGACAGTAGAAGCATTGGGGTGAGACCGGTACAAGCCCCGAGCATTCCGTGCGAGGAGGGCTCGGCCTCGACTTCCCTTCCATTCCGGCCTGCCTTGAGGTTGGCGGAAGAACTATTTTCCAAGGACCGGAGAACCTCTCTTCTTCTTGACCTGTGCGCCTCGCGATGGGAACGGTTCTGAACGACCTGCTTCGAGTCCCTATGGGATCTGAACGTCCGGATGACCGTGCTCATAAGCCCTTGTCCGGGCATCTCCCGGGAGATTGTTCTGACCTCGGGCATGATGCCCAAGGGCCGAGGGCGTCGAATGGTTTCTGCCGGAGCTGTCCGAGGAATACCATGGACCTGGAGGAATGACCTGACATAGATGCCGGTGGAAGCCAGGTCTGAATATCTCGACAGCGAGAAATGTCCCGGCTCACCTGAATCCTACTTGTTTGGACCACCTCTATACGTTCCCCTCCTTCTCGTCTCCATTTGCCATTTCGCAGATTGGCTCGAAATCCTGTGCAGACAAGAGAGCTGCCGATTCCCTGGTGCAGTCGCGTTGAAGCAACGCGACTGCACCAGAATGCGAGGAATGAACATGAAAAAGAAGCAACACGGCAAGAAGAAAGAGCGCGGAAACAATAAAGCTCTCCCGAAGGTCTCGTTCACCATCGATATCGGCAGCCTGCCGTCTCTTGTCCAGGGCCTCGTACAGAATGCCGCTACGAACATGCTGATTCGTGACGGTTACGTGTTTCCGCATTTTGTGGCCGTCGTGGGATCCCAAATACGACTCTATCCCATGCCGGTCGGGAACGAACGAGACATCGAACTGCATCAACAGTTCATCCCCGAGTTCTTGAATTCTCTGGGAGTCAGAATGGCGGCTGTGGTCAGGGAAGGCCGCTATAGGATGGTCCCTTTGCTGGCGCCCAGTCCGTTGACGCCGGTGGATGCCGACCCCGATTCCCAGGAATGTATCATGGTCGAGGCCGCAAATATCAACTATCACCAATTCCTGGTGCTTCCGTTCCATCGCAGGCCCGACGGCAGCATCTTTTTCGAAGATCAAGTCGATCTCAACCCCGGACTGGTGAACGAAATTTTTCTCCGTGGAGTGACATTTGTAGGAAAGGAAGCCGCCCCCAATGTGAAAGCGCTTCTGAAGGCCGCAGCGGACGGGGACGTGCGAATGGTCGAGAAGCTCCTTGATTCGGGAACAGACGTGAATGCTGATATGGGGCGCACCACGGCTCTGATGGAAGCCGCGGCCCGAGGCCGCGAGAGCGTTGCGGAGGAACTCCTCCGTCGGGGCGCCAACGTGGACGCGGCCACCCCTCAAGGATGGACTCCCCTTATGGTGGCTTGCCTAAAAGGTCAAGGCAAAATGGCGAGGCTCCTTCTGAATGGTGGAGCCTCGGTGAATGCACGGTGGAGCCATTACGGGGAGTACGGAGGAACCGCGCTCATGGCTGCTGCGCTCAATGGATTCGCCAACATCATTGAACTCCTCATGGAAAGAGGAGCGCTAATCGACATGAGGGACGAAAAAGGCGCAACAGCGCTCAGTGAGGCGGCCACAGGAGGGCATCTGAACGCGGTACAATTCCTCATGGAAAACGGTGCCGATCTTCAGGATCAGATAGGAGCGTTCCTTGCCGCGTGCGTTCACGGGCATGACAGAATCGCAGAATACTTCGTGGCCCACGACGTGGACATCAATGCAGCTGGGCCCGACGGCGTTACCGCACTCATGACCGCGTCCCAGTACGGGCATAAAAAGCTCGTCAATTTCCTGCTGGAACTCGGAGCGGACCCGTGGCTCAGAGACAGCGAAGGTGAGACTGCACGCGATAAATGCGGAGACCTGTCGATTCGCAAGAACCTGTCCCATGCCATGAAGGGCAAGAAACCGGACTTCTCAGTCGGTTCAACGAAGCCGTAAAAACCCACCAAGGTTTCTGCATAGGCTTACCCACAGTGACGAGGCGTTTTTACCAACTCTGACAAGCACTCTCTCTTCCCATATCCATCTTCTGCAAAGGGGGCACGAATCGATGCACAAAGCATTCTTCGACGGGGCGTGTTCTGGAAATCCTGGGCCCATGTCGGTCCGTATGGTCGTGTACAATCCCGAGGGGAAGCCCATTCTCCAGGTATGCAAGAGCATTGGTCACGGGACTAACAACATCGCGGAGCACTCCGCACTGATCGAGCTTTTGTATGTGCTGAAGGAGATGAAGATTGAAAAGGCCCAAATATCCGGTGATTCACGGTTGGTGATCAACCAGGTACTGCGAAAATGGCGCGTCAACCATAGGCACCTCCAAGAGCTTGTCAGACAGGCCCAAACGCTTTTGAAGGATCAGCCGGACTGGCGCATCGCTTGGATCCCACGAGAACTCAATGTTGCCGACGGCGTGGGATCAGATATATGCGGAATCTCCTACGCATCGGAAGGCGCCGGCCAAGGATCACGGTGCCGGGGCAGCTCGGCGTTGCGCAAGCGATCCCGTTCCCACATTCCTTAAACCTACATTTCGTCCTTATCAAACGTTCAAAGGAGAAACAGCATGAAAATCGCAGTAGTAGCCCAGGAATGGCAAAAGGGCTCCTGCAACGGAACACAAACGAGTGCAGTCGCCTTCTACCATCACACCTTGAAGCTCGGTCATGAGGCAACGCTTGTGGCGTTCACCCGGAGCGGGAGCCCCAGCATCAATTTTGTGACTACAGGTTCAAGAATCGAAACATACCGCACGTACGATTTTGAACGGGCCCTCAATTCCTATGATGCGGTCTTCTTCAGCTCGGTCGGCCACAGACCGAACCGAAATACGGTGGAGCTAATTAGGGTGCAAAATCTTCGCCGTCCGTTCGTGTTTATGGTTCACGGCGAGGGCGATCATCGGGCGTACCATTCGGGTATTGAGCAGATCGTCGTTCACCCCCAGTGCAGAGGTGTAGCGGTCGTGAGCAGCGAGGCGGTAGAGGATCTCCAAGTCCCTGTGCCAAGGGTCGTGTATTACCCATGCACCCTGCCAGCCTATCTGCTCCGGGAGAGTCACATTTGGGTACCGATCGAAGATGCCCAGGGTTTGCTCTATGCGGCGAGAATTGTCAATTACAAGACACCTCAGATCCTGGCCCAACTTACTTGCAATGACCGCTTCATGGAAGCTTGTCAAGGTACTGTCGATGTGTACGGAGTGCCGGCAGGACAGTCCGGTGCCCATTTGGAGTCCAAGTGCAGCTCTTGCCATCCGAGATGGACTCGTCACAAAGGGGGAAAGCCCGACGGGTACTACGATCTCTATGACTGGCCTCGTACCGGCTCCATGTACGCCGAGCACCGCTTCTACTGGGATGTGTTCAGAGTGAAAGGGATCGAGACCTACTTTCGGCGATGGAATCTGGGCGCTGTTGAAGCAGCACGATTCGGAGTCATTCCGATTGTCAATCCTAGAATGGCTCCGCTTTGGACACTTGACTTCTCAGTGGTTATCGACCCGGAGGATTGGACACCCGAATCAGTGGCTGAACAGATGGAAAGAGTGAACGCGGAGATCGACCATCGCCGCTTGCTCATGCGTCAACGGCTTCTGGATGGGCCCTACTCGTTTCTTTCGGTGCAGCAGCAGGTGAGAGCCATCCTGGAGCTGATGACATGACTCGCTGCCCGAGTTCCGGACCCCGTCCACACACTGTCATCCGGTCGGAATTCTCCGCTTATCACCACTGAGCATCCGCGTTTGATCTCTGAAGCGTGACCGGCTAACCCATATTGGGAATACGGCCCGGAAGCCATCGAGCCCAGGCTCCGCCGTCAGAGATGACACACAACCCCTTCACTCTTACCCATCCCCAAACCAAGAACCGTGCCGCGCCGCTCAGCGACAGAGTCGGGACATCTTTGGTCTCGATCAAGGCTGCTGACGAAATCGGTCTCGGTCTTGGTTCGGGATCACAGAAGCGTGCCGCTTACAGGTGCGCTAATGACTCTGGAGGAAGACATGAAACGACATCGCCCGACGCAGTATCGCAAGATGATCGAGGACAACCCTCAGGCAACGTTTGGGCTTTCGATGGCAGCCTCAGCCGTGTACGAAAGCAGACACGGCATGTGCGAGGATGACCATCGGTGCACGGAGGAATGGCGTGAGATCGCCGGAGAACTGAGGGACCGGTACGGGGATGTTCTCACCTACCGAGAGGTTCGACAGGAGCTCAAACACAGTATCAAGAGCCGGTCCCGTGGAATCGGCGTAGATACGCACAACAGAGGGTCATAGTCACGACATCCGCCTGAAAGCCGCGATCCGGAAACCATACACCAGAACCCTCTGCCGAGGGTTCAACCGGCCCAGCCGTGTAGGGACGTTCAACCCCAAGCCAGGGCGACTGCCGGATCATCGTACGGCAGGCTTTCCAATGTTCCAGCGTCAACACTCATGTGCTTTGAACGCAGAGCGCTGTACTCCCGGCACGGCCGGCTCAGATCGAGGAGCTTATGGGGATGCTCCGTCGTTAGGACCAAGTCCAATCGTTGGCCCGTGCCGGCTCCTGCCGTTCCGATCTGCACCAACGTGGGTTCGGTGTGCAGCGCACCTCTCGGCATACCACCCCTTTCCGTGCCTGACGACGTGAGCCTGCCTCTGACGCGGTGAATGTCAATAACAAGACAAACGATGTTCCACGATCGGCACTCCGTATTTCCGGCGGACAATAACCCGAAAAACACCACCGTCAATACGACTTGACAATGCACGGCGATCGAATCAGCCATGCCGAAACACAAACAAAGGAGGACAATCATGAAGCGCTTCAGTGGAAACGGTTCCATAGAGGAGATAGGTGACCAATTGCTTTGTGGGAAGGTCAATCCCAAGGACAAGGAAGAGTACCTTGCAGGCTTGGCCTCTCGAATATCGGACCCTGAGGAACTCTGGGATCTCAGAGATGCTCTCTGTCTGGTGGGCGTATTCCTTGAAGACGAGGAAGAGGATTCGGACCTGCTATGAGGGGCTGCCTTCAAAGGATTTCGCCGCCAGATGCACCGAATACCCGTAGAGTGACTCCCATGTCTGTCAACCAGTTATGGTCCCTCCATGGGTAGGGTTTCCAACCGCGGGCTTCCGGAATTCCTTATGGAAGCCGCTCTTTCTGATCCTTCACGAAACGAGTCCGCCCGGTTTCTCCCGGTCCTACTCCCGTGCCATTGTTCCAGCACAATCAACAGTCACCGACATTTACTGAAAATCCTGCCTAAGGAGGCACACAATGGCTACTCTCGTATTTGCAGAAGGCCTTTGGCGAACAGGCAGGGGTCATCTGCTCGAACAACTGAAGCGGTTTCGGATGAGTCATGATGATTTCTTCATTCACGACGACCTTGACCGCTTCAGGTCGGTTTTCCATGGGCCCTATCTCATCTATCCTCTTTTGTTTGACAAGAATCAGGTTTTCCACGGATCTCCAATTGGGTTAAAGGCCGCGGCCGATTCGTCTCTGGGCATCTACAGATCTCCCGGAATCTCGCCGGAGTACTGGGACGGATTCTTCCGCGATTGGATAGATGTCCTCAAGAGAAGCGGCCACAGGGTGATCGTGATCTACTTCCGGCCCTTCGCCGGCGGCGAGCGGTTTGCGTTTTCAGATATCCAGAAACACCTCCAACAATCAAGGAGGGGCGACCTCATGGTGGACGCAAACAAATGTTCACTCAAGAAACTGGCCGATCTACACGAGCGGTACATTAAGATCATGCTGAAGATGAAACGAGAACTGAAACAGTCAATGCAGTTCTATCACGTGGAGTATCAGGACATGGACGATGCTGTGGACGCTCTGAGGCATGAGAAATTCCTACCATGAGACGGTGCTTCTTAGGACGAATCTGATGATAGCTGAGTCGCTGAAATTGGAATGTCATTGAAATGGACGTTTCTGGGGGCAAGACCCAACCGACGGACTTCTGCCTGTGCGATCCCATAACCGTTCGTTTCCGACCCGGAGGCAACTCCAGGTTCATGCCGCTAAACGTTGATCCGACCCGAACGATTCCTGGAACGAGCCTTATCAAGGCCGGAGAAGCAAACGTCGCGCTTTTCGAGTGACCCTGCGGCCCCCCGGAGATTGGACCGCTGCCCTAATCAGGCTTAGGAGCGTTGATTCGAGCCGACGTGAACGATGTGCCTGGCATCACGGAAGCTCCACGTGAGCGCAAGGAGTTCGAACGAGAGCTCCGTTGTCTATCACAGGCTGCCAGAACTTACTGCCCATCCTTGAGAGATCACCAATGGAGGTCGAGTCAAAAGCAGGAGGCTTCACGCACTCTCAAACGTTTTCTCTTTGAGGCGCGAGCTCTTTTCTGTTCTGACGACATAGCGTCTGGTCTTGTCCCACGCGGACTGACTGTTCGTACTCCGTGGCGCTATGCCCTTGCCATCCCTCGCACAGACTACTGTCATGGAGTAACGACATGGAACCCTGCAGCATGACTCGCGACGACCGTTCCGCCTTTCACTTGCCGGTCATTGGACCAGATTACTCAGAAGCCGAGGCCTTTCTGGACGTCATGCATCCGGATGAGAAGCTCTTCTTTCAGACGGTACCGAGAAATGGCACCAACTTCAAGGCCAAAGCATTTCATGGTTACCTCGACGAACTATGGGACGACTTGGTCGAATGGAACGGCCGAGGATCAGATGTCTACTGCATGGTCAATCAAGGAACCGGGAAGGGTCGCTCCAACTATTCGGTGACCGCAATCACGTCGTTCTTCGTGAGCGTTCACGATGCTCCGGTCGAAAGATTGGAGGGCGTGCCCATCAAGCCTCACGTGATCGTAATCACAGGCCCAAGCAGTTGGCAGGCGCACTGGAGAGTCCTACCTGTTCCCGTCACGCATTCGAACCGATTTCAAACCGCTGATCTGTTCCGGCGAGTCCAAACCGCTCTCGCCATGAACGTAGGTGGACAACTTAACCTGACCGACTTGGCCAGGTGCGCTCACGTCCCTGGATTCTTCACTTACAAAAATGAGCCGTACCAAGTGAAGTTGGCTCAACATCTCAATCCCAGCCATTCTGATCCCACTCCGGAACTGAATTCTGCCTTTCCCATGACGTAGGGCAACGTCCTTTTCACACAGCGTGACGGCGGGAGTGCACACCTGAGAGCCTTCCTCCCTGGCTCGTACCGTCACGCTATCTCGAACACGGGAGGCAGGGAGGATAACATGTATGAAGCGGACTTCTCAGAGGCAAAGGCCTTTGCCGACCTTATGCATCCATCGGAGCAACTGACCTTTCAGCTCGTCCTGAAACCCGAAGACAAACCGGTCGAAGCCAAAATTCTTCATGGAACCCTGGAAGAACACTGGGATACGCTGCAAGAATGGAACTCCAGGACGGCCAACGTATACTGTATGGTGAACCGTGGAAACGGTAAGGGACGGACAGCCAAGTCTGTGACCGCTATAACATCCGTATTTGCCGACCTGGACGGATCTCCGCTTGACCCTTTGCTCGATTTACTGATCAAGCCCCATGTGATCGTCGGCACGAGTCCCGGTCGGTACCAAGGCCATTGGCGGATTCAGCCAATTGAGATTACTCCTGCTACCCGGGATCAGAGCAGAACCTTATTCTATCGGATGCAGCAGGGTATTGCCACTCGGTTCAACGGTGACTCGTCAGTCAGCGCTCTTGCGCAGGTGGCTCGCCTACCCGGATTTTTCAACTACAAACACGGCATGCCCTTTCGAGTGGTACGCCATCTGGAACACGACTCACCCGAAGTTTCCGTCTACGAGCTCGCTGAGACCCTCGACATTGATCCTACGACCAATCCGGTCCAGGCCTCCTGCCATGTCATGCCTGTGGATGCTCTGGGGACGGCCCCGATCTTCAAGGGCACGAGGGGAATCACGTTGTTCCGAATCGCTCGCCTCTTCGCCTACAAAGGAATTCTGGGAGATAACCTTCTGCAGGCCTTGTCCGATGCCAACATATCTCGGTGTGTGCCGCCCGTCAGGTCGGATAGACTGGAGAACATTGTCCGGAGCGTATCCAACCACTGGCAACGCAACTCGGTACCCTTAGGGGAACTGGTCCAAAGGATCGTGGCCAGGAACTACAGGCTCAGTGCCTACAAGGGAAATTTCTACAGGTACGATCAGGCAACGCGAGAGTACCGAATGATTGAACTGCGCGCCCTCATAAGTGAGGTATTTCGACAGACGAACAAGACGGCCGGCAGATTTCTGATCGATCAGGTCCTCGCTCAGCTCGCTGACCAGGTACCAAGTTGCGACCCTTCAGGGAATACTGAGCAGAGGTTCATCAAGGAGTGTATCGTGGTGGGAGGGAAGGTGATTCTCCGTGATGTCTACAGGAGATACGAGTCATGGTGCGACGCCAAAGGCCTTCGACCGACTTCCCAGTCCCAGTTGAGAAAGGAGATCGAGATCCTTTACCCCGGATGTTACCGTAAGAACGTCAGAGCAGGCCATAGGCAACATAGAGGCTTCTATGGCCTGTCTCTCCGAGTACTACTATTGGGGGCTTTCTTTTCTAATTCTTATTTCTTGTTCTGATTCTTGTTCTTCTTCTTGGTTTTCCCTCCCCGAAAAGAAAGCCCCCAAAGTCGACGATTCCATTAGAATGCCAATGACCGTTCTGCCTGTACCTCGCCGACAGATTCTTCTCAGGACAGCTCATGAGCACCAAAATCGTCGAGAAACACCAGAAAGCAAGCAATCCACCGACCCTGTGACCTGAAGTGCAGATTTCCATGCCGGGGATACTTTCAAGCCTCGTAGTGCGAGGTTGGTCTTACTGATGATTCCTTGTCTGGCCCTGACTGCGATCAAGTTCGGGTTGCGCTTTCCTTGGTCTGAGGAAACCGCTCAGACCTGCGAGAACCGCCCAAGAGCCAAATTGAGCTCGGTCAAGTTCAAAGCCGGAGAGCGGGACACCTGAGAAGCGATCACATGAAGTTCGACGGCTCAAGCGGTCTGAACGGTGCCACCAAATTCCGGCGTCCGGGCAGAACTGATCCTCAATCCTCACGGTGGTACAACCGTGACGGCTTACTTCTTGCCGTACAGCCTCCCCAGCTTCTCGACTTCCGCCGTCAGGCTATTAAGGGCGTCACGGACAAGCTGGGCCAATGCCACCACATGGGCCGTACTGGCTGGCTTCTTCTTCAAACGGTCGGGAATTCTGTTGTACCGTTCCCGCACTTTGGGAAAATGCTGGAATTCGGGCAGACCGTTCAGAGAATCATCTTCATCCAGAGGTCTACTGGCATAAAGCATAAGCCTTTCTGCACGGGACTCTGGCTCTTGATCGATCTTGATCACCTTCGAAGAGCTCATGACTGTTGTTCTCCTTTTCGCGTCCAGTACTTGGCCGCTCCAGTTGGGCATTGGAGCCCGTCGCTCTCTGCCTTTCGGGAATCGTCAAACCTCACGGGCTTCATACCTCAACCGACTTCCTACCCGTTCAAGCAGCCTGTCTGCACGGTGGCGGACCCGTTTTCTTTGGGGACCCGAAATGAACCAACGGGATGGCAGGCCCCGCTCTCTAGCAGACCGTGAGACAGAGCCTTTTGCACAAGCTCTCTCACCACGAATGCAAGCGAGGATTCACTCTCTTCTGCCAGTCTTCTGAGGTCAGCGTTCAGTCCGGCATCCACACGGCACTTTATGGTGAAGACCCTGTCGCCTCGATATCCGCCCCGTTTTCTTGTCATTGAGCACCTCCCGAAAGATTTTCGTGACATCCGCTCAATCAACGCAAATGGGCCCTGAAAACCTCCCATCTCACGCTGGGATCGGAGAAAGGTCTTGCTCCGCCCTTGTCGGATTCTCCTTTTGCCGATTGTTGCCAATGGATTGGATGTTGTGCCGGCAGAGCGGCTTGAGTCGGCCGATGACTGTCAGGACAAACCCCTCCCTTTACCTTCTTGTTTGAAAGACAGTGAAGCCTTGACAATAGACCTGCATTGGCCGGGTCGATCGCTCGACGTCCGTACGACCCCTTAGATAAAGAATTCAATTCTTCCTGGCCCCGTATCCCGGCCTAGTCGTTAACAGGGCTTGACGGACTCGTTAGGGGCCGAATCCACTGTTCCTTGGAGGACGGGGGAGGCTTTCCGGAAAACGGATATTCGGACGTAGCACTCAAGTACGTTCCCAAACACCGGCTCCCGGCATGCCCGAGATGAAGTGGTGAAAATCCTATTTTATCCCAAGAATCCAGCCTTCGATTTCCGCGACTGTACGCTCCGCTGGTGTCAAGGTCGGTTCCAGGTACTCCAGGAGAGTGCCCTTCATATCCATATCTCGAAGCCATGTGGCCACAGACCACGCATCGTGCTGATCGTCCGTCCGACCCTCCCGGTCATAGTTGCGGTTGAACAGCCTCGGGTAAACCTCGATGATTGCAGACTTACCGGCCGGTAACGCCCATCCGTCAAAAGGCCAGAAATGGACTCTGTCCTGCAGGCTGTGGCGCAGGACTCTGAGCCAGGGCAATCCGGCGTGAGTAGACTTCGCGACCGAGCCTTGAACATCAAAATGGAAGACCGACTTTGCCGTCTTGGCGCGCACTTCCGTCAACCGCTTCCATTTCGGGTCACCAGTACGTGCACCTCCGTTACCCACGGTTCCGTCGCGGACGAAATCAACGTAGGTGTGGTCACCATCCGTCGGCCAATGGCATTGGAAATCGTCGAGAAATGTCGGCCAATCGTGCGGCAGGTTGTATTTCTCGAAATACGGCAGCGGAAACGAGAAGCCGTGGTCGATACCGAGTAGCGTCGGCCCTTCTTCGGAGAGTCTTTCAAGAAGCCATTCCGCAATACCACGCCTCGTCCAGTATTTGCGTGAGCTCGGTGGTGGTTGGACCTCAACCGGCGTGGTCATCCGATCGGCCATGAATACCCTGAGCCCTTTGAGGCTGGCCGCGGGTGTCTTGGCTCCTGAATAGTCAATCCCCACGTACTGATGGTAGGATGGAGTAGAAGAGTTGCGCATTTCTGACAATATTCTTGCCACTAACGGAAAAGGTCTGTTCTTGGCTGTCGACTATCCGCCGCCACGCGGAAGGCAGCACCTCTAGTCGCAGCAAGATCACGATAGCAGCATGCTGGGCTCAGTGCAAAAGTGTTGTGAAGGTAGCGCACTTCGAGCACGAGGAAATCCCGCCCAGTCAGGCCGGAATTTCCGGCCGCCTAAAGGCCACCGGAAATCAATGATATCAATCAGATAGCCTTGATCAAACCCTTCCTGCCTTCCCGAGTTCCACCCACATCCCGCTTGTAACGCCCAGAGAAGCAAACCTTAGGCTTTTCAAGCCCTACCGTGGCCCCCGGTCCCCTCTCAGTCTCTCTTCTCCTCAAGGACCTTTCAAGGGGTGAATTCACAGGAACATCCAGGGAGCCTTCGTCCTTCTGCATAAGGACTCTCCGGGGCGGCGCGCCGCCCCCAACTCCTGGATTCCTTAGCCCCCTCTGCACAAAGACTCTCTGGATGCCTACCACCGATCTTCCGTTTACGCTATGCATAACCTTTACGGTTATGCCCGAATGCCCCCCTGGTCAGCATCAACCCCCAATCAAAAGTGCATTTTCAACCCTGAGCTATGATGTTAAGCGCGGTGCTTGTTACTCAAATGCTTATTAACCGCGCTTAATAAGTAGTAACTGCTCTGTTATGGCATCTTTTTGGGGCCTTTTTGTGGTTCACTAGGCGAAAGTTTTCGCGTTTCTTTACAATTTGAGGCATATTAAAAAAGGCCCTAAAATCAAACTGATACAAACCAAACATCACCCGAAAGCGCAATCCGTAGAAAGGAGACACCGATGCACGTTTTGGCTATCAATGAACCCTTCAACCTTGGGATCACCTGTTGGCCTGAAGGCACTATGTTCAACGTGGACGCGTCGGGCCACTGGCTGATCTACTTGTACAGTAGCCCGTCCCCGGTGGAAGTCCAAAGCATACAACAAGGGGATGCCCAGTTCGGTCTTTTCATGGCCGACTCCGTCATCTTTTTGCTCCATCAATTCGGACAGATGCCGTGGAACGATTCTTCGTACAGCATATGGCTTGTGGCAGAGGAAGAGCGGAGGCTGCCCGAAATCTCCGACCATCTCCACGTACTACTCCGCGTAGTCATGGTCGATACGTCCACGGGACTCGTAGCGGCTCTCAGGGCGTTGACTTTTTCAGCACAATTCACGAAGGCCCTGCACCAAGCCATCCATATCCAGGCTTCACTTCCTTGGGACAAGACTCGCCACGAGCAAACCATCCAGGACCTTTATTCCCGGTTCGCCACCGACGATCTGGTCCGTCAGGCCAGAATATTCTGCAAAGGAGGAGAATGAGTCATGAAAGCGATAGGTTACATCCGAGTCTCTACCGAGGAACAGGCTCGTGGCGGGGTGTCCCTGGACATGCAGCGGGCCAAAATAGAGGCTTACTGCGCCCTGGAAGACATGAAACTCGTTGAGATCATCGCGGACGAGGGTCTCTCCGGTTGCAGTATCAAAGGCCGTCCTGGTGTCCAGAAGGTCTTGCAGATGGTCCGCGAGAAGCGTGTGGATGCGGTGATCATTTACAAGTTGGATAGGTTGGCTCGAAACACCATGGAGGCGCTGGAGATAGCACAGCTCATGGACAAGAGAGGGATTGCGCTGCATTCGATCACTGAGAAACTCGACACCCAGAGCGCCCTCGGCCGATTCTTCTTCACGCTCATGGCAAGCCTAGCGGAAATGGAAAGGGGCCTAATTTCAGAAAGGATATCCGCTGCCATGCAGCGGAAGAGGGAGCGAGGAGAAGCCTGCAGCGGTAACGCTCCATACGGTCACACGATCTCTGATGGGATGCTGGTTCCCGATACATACGAGGAGACTGTCATCAAACGTATTCGGAGCCTTCGAAGCGAAAAGCGTACGGTCCACCAGATCGCCGATATTTTGAGAGAGGAAGGGTTGCACAACAGACAGGGCAGACCCTTTGGCAAGTCACAGCTTCACGCCATCATCCAACGGCATGCCGCATGAGAAGCCGGGAGGCCCTGTTATGACAAAGGTAGTGTTGATCACAACAAAGAAACCGCCGGACTGGGAATCGTGGAAAGATCTGAAGAGCAGAAAGAAGAGGGAGGGTCGGATCACGATGACTCAGGGTGACGCACTGGCAATCTTTCAGAAGGTCATCGCGGCAACGACGGCTGAAGAAGCCAGCGCCATGTTGTTATCCGAAATACCCAACCGAAGACGCCTCACATCCTGGCTCGGCCAGATAGGCCAAAAGGACATGAGGTTGGGGAAAAATAGAGATTTCAATGCGTACATCACGGCTGTGGTGGTGAGTATCCGCAACCGCAATCGGGATCATGAACTTCCGTCGGACAGAAAGGAGGAACAAGAAATGGGGAAGAAGGACCAGAGACCTGTTGTGATCGTCAGGAAGAACAAGCGTCAGAATGGGATCGAAGAGTCTCCGGAAACAACTGAAAGGACGGCTGCGTCAGGGGAGGACGGAAACACCAATCCCGTGAGCAACGATGAAATGACCTTGGCTCTTAACGGCCCTGAAAAAGTCCAGGAATCCGAAGGGAAGGGAGAGTCGTCATCCGACACGCCTCCTGAAGACAAGCCTGCCACGACCGTGAGCAAGGTCCAGGAATACGCCCTGAAGACCCTGTTGACCTATGCGGACTGTGCGGTCCAGAAGGATGAGGAAGGCATTTTTCACGTTTTGGGAAGAAACTTCGAGGACAAAGGCCTGTTGAACTTCTGGTTGTGGAAGGCAGGGTACAATCACCTTACCAAGCTAACTCGAAACAAAGATCTGTTGGATTCCATTAGGATAATTTCCAGAGAACTCTACCGGGATATGAAGCAGAGCATCGGCAAGCCCGTGCCGCGATGGTAGGGGGACGTCATGCAATACGATACTGAGGAACTGCGAAAGCTCGCTCTGGGCTTACTCCCCAGGGCACAAAAGAACCTGAAAAAGCACGGAAGTTTGCAACCCGTAGGACTCGCGTACCGACCGGACGGAGACATTCAAACTTTCGTATTCCATTGGCAGACCTTGGAAGAGAAACGCAATCTTCAACGGGAATTCCAAATGAAGCTTCTCAGCATGGGCGCCGTAGCTGCTGTGATCATCTCAGAGACCTGGGCCAAGTTCGCTGACGACGGTCCTCTCGACGTCAACGATCCTCGTTCAGTAAGAGACATGCCGGGACGACGAGATGCCATCCTGGTGGAAGCCGGTTCGCCATTCGGAAGGATTGTTCTCGTCCAGACTTTCACCAAAATCAGGCCCCGAAAATTCATTTTCGACAAGCCCAGAGAATTCACTACGGCAATGGGCGATTTCAGCAGTGAGTTTATGGACCTGATCTGGCCTGTTCCTCGGGACAGCGGGAAGGCCTGGCACTGACGTCTTCTCTGGACTCAACTTCAAAGGATCACGAGACGGAAATGAAGAAAGCGAATGGCATGGGGACGTGTCGAGGTTTGCCCTTGAAACGTCCCCTCGATCCTCGAGGCGTGAACTTCGCGACACGACAAGAGCCGGATGAGAGCAATCAGAAGCAGTGCGGGCTGCTGGATTAACGAGGGCGGCTTGCGGGAAAGGAGCCCCTGCAAGGCTCCTAAGAACTCCGTCAAGCTGCGATCAACTTTCGGGCGG